>JACCDO010181302.1_pt1 | contig 21011 bp, 16 predicted proteins | sample 7446101 | NCBI WGS metagenome assembly JACCDO01 (sample SAMN15323440, study PRJNA562643) | freshwater metagenome | isolation source: river surface water | place: USA:Blue River Watershed | collected 2017-08-16
CGTCAGGATTTTTTGGTCAACAGCTTCCATAGTGGGATTCTGCCACCTAGGCAGTTATTCCCCGAGTCTGAACCAAAACATCTTTCAATTTGCGATTTAGCGTCTCATAAAAAACATTTAGCGGGAATTCATCAGCCAAAACTAAGTCCACAAGTTCTCGAGGCTCACCCTGAAGCGGCAAGTGCTCTTGCCCTTTCGCCCACGTTGATGCTGGATGCGGTTCTACTAAATCAGAGACGAATTCGTATGTGGCTAACCATTGAGAAACCTTTGACCGATTAATTCCATCGCGATAAAGCTGTTCAACTTGTTCGCATAAATCAACCATCAATTTATTGATTAGAGGCCAGTCCATTGTCAATTGATTATTGGTCCAATTCAATCCTTGATGGCGAAGCAAGTGACTGAAAATAATTTGGCCACCCAAGCCATCGTAATTTTTTGTTCTTGGGCCAGAAATGGGAAAGCGGAAAAGTCGATCAAACACAATTGCAAAACGAATATAAGGGGCAAGACGTTGACCGTTTTCTTCTAGCAAAAATGTTTCACGGAAAGTACTCAAATCGCAGCGCAGTTCTTCCAAACCATACAACCAGTACGGCAAACGCTGTTTGATCATGAAAGGATCAAAAGGTAAATCACCAGTTGAGTGCGTCCGGTCGTGAATTAAGTCCCAGAGTGCAAAAGTTTCTTGAGCCAATTTTTGGTTATTAATTAGTTCAACTGCACCCTCTGGCAAATCTAATTGCACTGCACCAGATGCAGCTTTTGCGATAAGGCGGAAACGGGCTGCTTCTCGATCGCAGAAAATCCCACCCCATTTGTAATCGCCCACTTCCCTAACTGAAACAGTTTCTGGGAAAAGAACCGCAGAGTTGGTGTCGTAGCCTTTGGTGAAAGTTACAAACTCGATCGGCACAAAGGCGCTATTTGGGTAGAGCACTTCTTGCTCTGCAAGCCAAGTCGGCCAAAAGGTTTTAGTGACTACCGCTTCTAGATTTCGATTTGGATTTCCATTCTGGGTGTACATCGAAAAAACTACTAGATTGAAAACACCATCTATTCGTTCTAAGTCTGGGCGAAATAAATTTAGAGAATCATAAAAATCTGGAATCTGAAAACCATTTTGCTCCCACTTTTTCAGATCTTCCTGTACCTGAAGTAAGTACTGCTCTTGGTGCGCAAAAAGTGGTGCAAGTTCAGTTATGGCTATTCGAATTGTGTCGGTAAGAGTTTTGAGCTGTGCGATTTCATGCTTTGCCAAATCGATTGATCCATCTTTTTCCTGCATCGGGCGTAGTGCCTCGATGGCGCCGACAAGCTTCACCCAGCTTGGATGGTTGCTAAATGAACCAGTCAGGCTCATCGAGTCCTGCTCAGGTTGAAGGTTTTTTAGCATTTTGCCGCTTTCTTGGAAAATTTACCGAAGAAAGCCAAATTACCATAAATTCTCTGAAAAATCACCCGACGCCTGGAAAAGCCTTGGATACGAGCCAATTAGGTCAAAAGCTTGATGATTTCTTCGCGACTTGGGAATGCTTCAGGTGTCACGGTTTCATCTAGGGCCACGTAGTAGAACGATGCCTTGATATTTTCAAGCGGAATATTTAGCGAATCAGCCCAGGCCAACCGGTAGATCGCTAACTGCAGCGGGTCTGCATTCGCCTCAGCATTAGTTTTCCAGTCGACCAGTGTGTAGGTGTCTCCATCTTTGTAAACCGCATCTATTCGACCTCGAACAATGTAGCCACCAAGTGAAATTGCAAATGGCGCTTCAACAATATGTGGAACCTGTTTCGCCCAAATGGACTTACGGAAAGTAGCTTTGAACTTTTCGAGTGTTGGAAGGTCAAAAATTTCATCTTCTGTTTGGTCAAGGGTTTCCATGTCCGGAAGAGGCGAGGCCACGCTTCCTCCCTTTGCTTCGTGTGCCCAATGTTCGACAAATGCGTGGAAGGCAGTTCCCTGTGCTGCAGCGGGTGCAGGTTCGGTTGGCATAGGTCGAATGAGATTTGCTACAAAAGATTCCTCGTCTTTTGAAAGCCGTTGAATTTGGGTCACACTCAAACTCTCTGGAAGTGGAACAAGCCGGATTGGATTGTCGTGCAATGCAATTTCTCGCTCGATAGCTTTTATTGCTTTGTCCCATTCTTCAACCAATAGGTTTGATGCAGGTGAAAGTTTGAATTCTGAATGAATCAATTCTTTGACCCGAGCCGCCGAATCTTGGACTCTATGAATTGCTGGAGAATTTAATTGGACCGGCCATTGCCCCGATTCGACAATGTTTGTCTTCTCACCTTTTACTTTAATTACCTGATGAATTTCTCCAATTCGAATATTTCCCTTTTCAATTTCTTCAGTATTTCCGCGCGCAGACTCAAGAATCTCGTTGAAGAAAACTGAAGGCATTCTTGGTTCTTGTACGGATGGATCTAATGCGCTTGAGGAAATGAAAACCATTTCCTCGGCCCGAGTTAATGCCACATAAGCCAGTCGTCGCTCTTCAAGAGCATCCGCAGTTTTCCGTACATTGTCGTATTCCGTCTGCGATTCTTTGGAAATCGCTTCGGTTCGAAGTGGGAATCGCTTAAGAACAACATCTACTTCTTCGTCCTTCAACTCGTAAGGAACAACGTGCGCATTGCCGACCCAGTTATCACTACCAGTGCTGACGGGGAAGATTCCTTCCGACATCTGCGGAAGTCCAACGACTCGGAACTGCAAACCTTTCGCTGAGTGCACTGTAATTAGTTGAACTGCGCCTTCATGCGCCACTGAAGTAATTCCAATAGCTGTATCGTGTTTTTTAGAGTCGTCAATCCAGCGTAATAGCGCAAATAGGTTCGATTCTCCATCGAGGGCAGTGAAATCAGATACCAGTGAGAAAAACGCACGTAGATTTGAATCCATTCCACGTTTGATGCGATTTGCTTCAGCGATCGATTCGATGAGTAATCCGCTGACACTTGCAACCCGATATACAAAGTGTTTTAGTGGGTCGCCCGCTTGTGCACGGAGATACTGAATTTCATTATGCAAATTCTTAATCCGCTCCAAGGCTGCATTGGATAAATCCGGATTTCCATTTTCAACAATGTCAGCGATCGCATCACCATAAGCCGTGTTTTCAGCAATATCACTTCCAGCAATCGCTGCATCTAATGCTTTGTCTAAACCTCGATCTCCTTGAACCCGCGCGTCATATGCCATTCGGCTGGCATGCTTTCCAATAATCGCAAGGTCTCGGTTACCGATTCGCCAACGAGGACCAGTCAAGATTCTTACCCAAGCTGAGTTTGCAGCTGGCTCTGCTATCACGCGCAATATTGAAATAAGTTCCACAATTTCAGGAACTTCGAGCAGATCCATTTTTGTGCGCACTTGAGCGGGAATTCCGGCTTCATTTAAGAACTTAAGCGCCCACGCAATGCCTTTTCCTTTTCGCAATAGCAGTGCGACTTCTTCAAGAGGGATTCCAGCTGCTTCACATTCCTTAATTTCTTTAATGATCCAAGCAGCTTCTTCATCCATAGTTCTAAATGAAGAAATGTGAACCTTTCCTGGTCCATATTTTGGTTCGGCAGGCGGCTGAAGTGGTACTAACTCAGGATGCGCATCGGGTTGGCGAAGGCGGTCTGTGAGCACATTTGCCAATTCGACGATGTTTTTCCCGTTTCGCTGTGTGATTGGCAATTTGAAAATCGCACTCTCTTCACCGTTAGCCAATTTGAAATGCTTAGGGAATTTAGAAATGTTTTTAGCTGATGCACCACGGAAGGCATAGATTGACTGCAATGGATCACCTACCGCATTTACAGGATGGCCATCGTTGAAGAGCGATTGAATCAAAACTCTTTGAGCAATCGAAGTATCTTGATACTCATCGAGTAGAACCATCTGAAATTGTTCCCGCATTTGCTCTCGCACCATCGGAGTTTTATTGAATATCTCAAGCGCAAGACGATTCATGTCTGCGTAATCAAGCGCGTTGTAAAACATCTTTTGTTCGCGAAATTCTCGGACCAGTTGCGCGTAGACAAGTTGAGCTTCGCCTAGCTCCTTGAATTTATTTTTCGGTTCACCCGGAATCAAAATATCTGCATCTAGGATTAATTTTCGAGCGAATTCTTCAAAAGCCTCTATGGATACATTCGAATCTGCAAGTGAATCGTCTAGAGACAACATCCGATCAAGGATGTAATTGAAGGTTACAGTCAGTTTTGAAAAGTCAACAGTAGATCGAGAAATTGTTCGGGCGGCTAATTGTTGACGGCGGACGTCAGAGATCACTTGGTGGTCTGGCTCAATTCCAACCAGCATTCCAAATTGCTTAATCATTTGCGATGCAAAAGCGTGATAGGTAGTCACAAACGGTTCAGCTGAAGTTGTGGTGTCTTTTGTGTGCACGCCCAATTTGGCAAGGGATTGTCTAACACGAGAGCGCAGTTCCCCTGTTGCAAGATTCGTGAACGTTAGTCCAAGAATTTTTTCAGCCGGAACAATTTCGTTTGCAACTAAGTGGACCACTCTTGCTGCCATCACGGCAGTTTTTCCTGAACCAGCGCTAGCAATGATTACACCTGGTTCGGGTTTTGCAGTAATTCCAACAAGTTGTTCAGGTAGGAAATCAATCCCCATAACATTGCAGATGTCAGTCTCTGAATACTTGTGTTGTTTTTCACTCATTAATCAATCACCTGCCCACCAGTAGGTTGCAATGGGCAAGCAATCTTTATGCTGCAATACTTACAGGCATTTCCCTTTGTGGGAAAGAATGTTTCACCTCGAACGATTGCGGCGGCAGTCAAGAGATTGGCTTCAATCCACGGGCTTTCAACGTCCATTGCATCTTGTGTCCTGACCATTGGACCCGGCTTATCTTCACCTTTAGATGTTCCTTCAGGGAGTCGAACACAAATTAAAGCAGCACCAGCCGTTTTAATTGGTTTTACCAGCGTCACAAGTTCTTTATGCTCAACGAATCCCCGTTGAACCGCATACTGATAAAGCCCAAGCTGCATGTTTGTTTCGGTATCTTCTTTTTTGGGAGCCGTCCCAACTGTTTTTATATCTGCGATGTAAACCGCATTTTCATTGCTGATTTCGACTATGTCGATCTGTCCCTTAATCCGGAATCGCTCAGTAGCGCCTTCAGCATTTGTTATGTCTACGTGATCGTCGAAATCGATTTCAGCTGCCAAAAATCTATGTGCACTGTTCTTCCGCCAGTGCAAAAACCTACGCATGCAATCGATTGCATTCTGCTTTTCCCGTTCACCTTCAATATCAGTTGCAAACTTAACTTTGCTCCAAATAGATTCGAGTTTCTTTGCAATCACTTCGATGGAGTCATCAATTTCTTCATTGAAAACACCTTCAGCGAGAGCATGAACAATTGAACCGAAGTTCATCGCGCTTGAAGTGGATTCCTGAGCAAAGGCTCGATCTTGCATGAACCAACTGAGCGAGCAATCATGAATTTTCTGTAAAGATGACCCGCGCACATAAACAGGTGCATCAACTTTGTCCACTGGAATTATGTTCTCTGTTAATTCAGCAGTTCCCCACCAACTATCTGGATTTGCACTCGGAACAAAACTTTCACCATTTGCAGTCTTAAGTTTTGCCAATTGTGCCAATCTTTCTTCGGCAGCCTGTCGCAATTCAGATGTTACCTCTTTGCCAAGTTCACTCGCAGCAATCCGACGAAGTTGGGCGACTAATCCTTGTACCGAATAACGGGATTCATTTTGTAATTCTTTCGCGCGGATAGCTATGGGAGTTTCAGCCTGAACTTGAGATTGTGGATTTACCTTCAACATATTGGAAATGAATCTAGATGCAACTCTTCCCTGCTCGGGATCTGCCGATGTCGACGAAATGTAAAGTCTTTCTTGCGCTCTGGTGACTGCAACATAAAAAAGTCGGCGTTCTTCTTCAACGATTACATGCCGTTCGATATGTTTTGAAATCTCATTGCGGGTAAGTCGCTCAGGTTCCAAGATTGAATTGCGCCGGCGTACATCTGGCCAGGTCTCCTCATCAGCGGAACAAATGAACACAGCCTTCCATTCAAGACCTTTGGCTCGGTGCGCAGTCATCAAAGCAACAGCATCGGGCTCAAATGCTCTAAGAGTCGGTTGGGCAGGTACTAATAGATCGTTCACTTCTGCAATAAAAGTTGAGATACCCCTGGCTTTTCCAGCTTCTTTACCTTGCGCTTTTGCTAAGTCCATCAAAGTTATAACCGCATCTAAGTCATGTCCAGCTTGAGTTGCTTGTGCATCTCCAGCGAGCGCTTTGGCGCGCAATGCATCTTTCCAAGTTGAACTGTTCCAGATATACCAAAGAACTTGGTCCACGGTTTTTTTGTTTAAAACCATGTCGCTTGCTTTATAAAGTAGGTCACGAAGTCGAATTAGTTTTGTAAGTGCTAGCCCACCGACTTCAGGATGTATTGACGGAGCAACAGTTGGATCGATTAATGCACGTGCGATTAATTCTTCACTCCAAGTTTGCTCAGATGAATTTCTATAAGCATCTCGTAATTGACGACCTAGATGTCGAAGGTCTGCCGAATCTAATCCACCTAAGCCACTTGTCAGCAAGAAACTCGCAATAGAAGGATTGTCAGACAATTCACTTGGCTTGACCGCAACTTTGAGTGCTGTCAAAAGCACTTGCACCGCTGGCTCTTTTGCAATCGGCAACTCATCAAAAGTTACATCAACTGGAATTCCAGCTCTGATTAGTGCGCGTTCGATAACAGGAATCGAGACACTTCCCGAACGAACCAGAATAGCTACATCACTCCACTTGAAATTTTGGGTGGTGACCAGAGCGCGAACCTTCTCTGCAACTTCTTCGGCTTCAGATTCAGCAGATTCATAGTGGGCGATAAATATTTCACCTGGTTCGGTTTTGGTGGTGATTAATTTTCGGTGCTCGCGTTTTTCTTTGCCCGGTATCTCTTCATAGCCATTTCGTTCAATAAGACGTTGGGCATGATCTGCGATGTTGCTGCCAAAGCGCCGAGTTACTTTTAGGGCGACTTCTTGCGGCAGTTGATGGGCAGCCATGTAAGAAAAATCGGAAGCAAAATCGTTTACTGCTCGTGAATCTGCACCACGAAACCCATAAATAGATTGGTCTGGGTCTCCAACCGCAATTAAACAAGCATCCCGAGATACTAAATTTTGCAGGATTTCTACTTGTAATGGATCTGTGTCTTGATATTCGTCTACAACTACTACTCGATACCGATTTTGCAGTTCCCTTTTCGAAACGGGGTTTCTGGTGATTTCAAGTGCTTGCACAATTAATTCGTTGTAATCAGTGAGAGTTCTCTGATCCAAATCATCCAAGTATTTGGCCATCAATTGAGCAACCGCGGTCCACTCTTCATTTCCGATTGCGAGTTTTGCTAGACCCTCATCATCGAGATTTAACGAACGGGCGCGAGCCATGGCATTTCTAATTTCCACACTCATGCCTCGGGTTTGAATCGCCATGTCTAAAGCCTCAGGCCAGCCCACTGATTTTTCTGAAACAGACTGGTCGATTGTTGTTTTAACTAATTCTCTTACAACTAATTCTTGTTCAGGAGCACTCATCAACTTGAGCTCTGTTATATCTTTAGTTGAAAACTCTCGCACAATGGAAAGTGCGAGCGCGTGCAAAGTACTAACTGCGGGGAGTTTTCCTGAACCTACACGCGCAACAATGCGATCTCGAATTTCTTCAGCAGCTTTACGAGCAAAAGTTAAAACCAGAATTTCACTGGCTTGAATTTCACCTTCATTAATGATTCGAACAACCGTCTCGGTAAGGGTTGCAGTTTTTCCAGTTCCTGGACCAGCTAGAACTAGTAATGCTCCATGCCGATGGTTTGCTACAACCTCTTGAAATTCATCTAGTTCTTTCGCGGTGGCGGGCTCTGGAACCTTTCGCTCAAGCACCCACTTTGGCGCGGGCTTTGCAGGCTGAATATGAGAGATGGGCGAATTCACAGAGTGAAACTAACCGCCTGACCTGACCCATGAAACTATTCCCACGCACAAATTTCGCGGCTATTAGGTCTGGTCTAAGGGCTAATGGGAGTATCTGCCTGTGAGTAAAGCGGCGCAGTCGACCCTTGTTATTGAGGACGGGGTCATCACTCGCAGAGTTCGAAGGCCAGTTGATTTGTTTCGCCTGGTCGCGGCTCTGTTAGGAATCGCAGCCGTTTTGGCAGTAGCCACCATCGCCCTGTCGACCTTTAGTGGCATTGACGAGGATGTGGCGAGTTCGGCTGCCAAGTTGCCGGCTGTCATCGCATTGGCCTTGAGCACGATTTCTGGTTTCGGTCAGTTTGTATTGCCGCTGGTCATAACTTTTGCATTATTGAATGCAAAGCGCGCTCGACTTCTTGGCGAATCCATCGCTGCTTTCGTTGCCGCTTCAGTTGTAATCGCACTGATGATTAATTTTGCTCGCGACCTAGGTTCACAGGATTTTTGGTACGCGCTTTCCGGTACTTTAGATCGAGATGCTGTTCCGCTGCAACCTTTATTTGCTGGTGTTGTTGCATTTGTAACCGTTGCACGACTTCGCGGACAACTAAGTACGTTTTCAACTTTCATTTTGGCTAGCACATTGATTGCCGACAGCGTTTCTGGCGGTTTCACCGTTACCGCTTTGATTGTCTCGCTACTTTCTGGATACGCAATCGGTTTGGCCTTCCGCTACGCAATAGGTACACCAACTGTTCGACCAAAAGGTGTCGAGATTGCCCAAGCCTTAAGCGACGCTGGCATCAATCTTTCAACATTGCGAGCTGTTGATTCAACAAAACACGGACGCCGGTATCTGGCAACCACAGATGATGAAGAAAAACTTTTCGTTGTTGTCTTCGATAGAGATCTTGAAGGTGCAGGAGTGTTGCCACGCTGGTGGCGCTCGCTTCGATTGCGCGACAACGAAGCGCTTGGCGGTTGGTCAATGCGCGAAGCAGTTGAACGATCATCCTTGATGGCTTTGGCTGCAACAAATGCTGATGCCCCAGTTCCACAATTACATTTAGTTCGTCGAATTGGCGATGATGCAACAGTACTGGTTTATGAATGGATTGATGGAGTTTCGGGCACTGAATTTATTGCCGAAGGAAAAACGGTTACCAAAAAAACTCTGAAATCTGCTTGGGTAGGCTTGAAAAAACTGCACGATTCCGGAATTGCACATCGTGGAATCTCTGCGGAACATTTATTAATTCGAAAAAGTGGCAAAGTAACTTTGGTGCACATCACTAGCGGAACAGTTGCGATGAGCGACCTACAAGCTCGAATTGATATTGCAGATATGGCAATTGCACTTGCCAGCCTTTCAACGGCCGAGGAAGCAATCCGTGTTGGCGAAAAAGTTTTTGGTAAGTCAGCAATGATGTCCGCATTGCCAGCTTTGCAAAAGTTTGCACTAAGTTTGGAAAACCGAAAAGCATTAAGAAGAAATAAAGCAACACTTGGTGCCGTACGCGAAGCAATTGCGGCGCTTGCCCCAGGTGAAGAGATTGCACAAGTTGAGATTGAAAGAATCCAGCCACGCAAAGCGCTGACGATTGGTGCGGCATTTGTGGCTGGTTATTTATTGCTCGGACAGCTAGCAAACGTGAATCTGGTTGAGATCTTTGTCAGCGCAGATTGGCAATGGGTATCAGTAGTTGCCATAGCTGTATTGGCAATGTTTGTTGGATCAGCGATGACGCTAGATGGTTTTGTAGTTGAGAAACTTCCGTTTTATCGAACTTTCCAAGTCCAGATTGCCGGCGCTTTCGTCACCTTAGTTTCACCACCGGCATTGGGAAGTGTTGCTGTAAACGGAAGATACTTGCAAAAGAGTGGACTCAGCGCGGCTGCAACTGGTGCAACAATTGCAGTGTCGCAAGTACTGGCATTTTTGGTTCACATCTTTTTACTTTTTGCAGCAGGTGTTGCAGCAGGATCTGAACAAGATTTTATTTTTGAACCTCCACGCGAAGCAGTGATTGCGGTTGGTGTCTTTGCTTTAGTGGCAATCATTGTTTTGCCATTGCCGTTTGTTCGCAAATACATTGTTGATTTTGCGCGACCAAGAATCACCGAAGTACTTCCAAGATTTGTGACTTTGGGTCAGCGACCCATGAAGTTGTTTGTTGGCATTTCTGGAATGGTCATCATGAACGTAGCACTTTGCGTGGCATTGATCGCATCGGTTCGCGCGTTCGATGGCGGTGGTTCTTGGGCTGCAATTTCACTCGTCTACCTTGCGGGTTCAACGCTGGGAATGGCAGCGCCAACTCCTGGTGGTATTGGTGCGATGGAAACTGTGATGACCGCTGGTTTGGTTGCAGCGGGTGTAAATCCTGGAATCGCACTTTCAGCTGTCCTGCTCTACCGATTGGTCTCATTCTGGCTACCGACAATCCCTGGTTGGATTGCATTCCGTCAGTTAATGAAGCGCGAGTTGCTGTAATTTAAAGTTCAATAAACTTGCCTCCTTACATCGATTTTGATGTGAATAAGGAGTTTTCGTGAGTTTGCCACCACTAGTTGAACCAGCTGAGTCTTTAAGTGTTGATGAAGTAGTCCGCTATAGCCGCCATTTGATCATCCCGGACTATGGAATGGCCGGACAAAAACGTTTAAAAAATGCAAAAGTTTTGTGTGTTGGCGCTGGCGGTTTGGGTTCACCAGCATTGATGTATCTCGCTGCAGCAGGTGTGGGCACTCTAGGAATTGTTGAGTTCGACACCGTCGATGTTTCAAATCTGCAACGCCAAATAATTCATGGGCAAAGCGATATCGGAAAATCAAAAGCTGAAAGTGCTCGCGAATCCGTTCGTGAAATCAATCCGTTGATTACAGTGAATCTTCATGAAATGCGCTTAGATTCTTCAAACGTAATGGAATTATTTGCGCAATACGATTTGATTGTTGATGGAACAGACAACTTTGCAACTCGCTACTTAGTCAATGATGCAGCAGTCTTACTTGGCAAGCCATATATCTGGGGTTCGATTTATCGTTTCGAAGGGCAAGCTTCAGTTTTCTGGGCGGAATATGGTCCTTGCTACCGATGCTTGTATCCAGAACCACCACCTCCTGGCATGGTTCCTTCTTGTGCAGAAGGTGGCGTTCTTGGTGTGCTTTGTGCATCTATTGGTTCAATCCAAGTTACTGAAGCGATCAAAGTTTTAACCGGAATTGGTGAGCCACTTGTAGGTCGCTTGATGACTTATGACGCTTTGGAAATGAGTTACCGCACTTTGAAAATTCGCAAAGATCCAAACTGTGCACTATGTGGACCAAATCCAACAGTGACAGAATTGATTGACTATGAAGCATTTTGTGGAACCATCAGTGAAGAAGCTGCTGAAGCTGCTGCTGGTAGCACCATTACCGCTACCGAACTCAAGCAAAAACTTGATGAACGTGAAGCTGGAAAGCGCGACTTCCTTTTGATTGACGTTCGCGAACCTGGCGAATATGAAATTGTAAATATTCCAGGTGCGGTTTTGATTCCAAAGGGCCGCATCCTTGATGGAAGTGCTTTGGCCCAAATGCCACATGACAAACCAATCATCTTGCATTGCAAGAGTGGTGTTCGTTCAGCTGAATGTTTGGCAGCGCTGAAGGGCGCTGGATTCGCAGATGCAACTCACGTTGCTGGTGGTGTGCTGGCTTGGGTAAATCAAGTAGAACCGCAGAAGCCAACCTACTAATCCAGATTCTGTGAGTAAACGCTCTCAAAATGAGGGTGCGGACTAGTCTTTGCCAATGACCAATATGCCCGAACCTGTTCGTGGTGTGCGCTTATCCAAGAATGAGCGCCGGGCGCTTTTAATCAGTGCAGCCCGTGAGGTCTTTGTGGCTTATGGCTATCACTCGGCCTCGATGGATGAGATCGCCGAGCGGGCTGGTGTCTCAAAGCCAGTTCTCTACCAGCACTTCGAGGATGGAAAGCTCTCACTCTACCTAGCCTTGGTGGACATCACTGGCAAGAACTTAATTTCAAAACTCCAAGAAGCCTTGGCCTCAACCGCCGACAACCGTCAACGTGTAGCGGCGACAATTTCGGCTTACTTTGATTTCATCGAAGATCCGGATGCCGCATACCGTTTGGTATTTGAATCGGACCTTTCAAACGACCCAATCGTTCGTGAAAAGATTGATTTCTACGAAGATGAATGTGCGGTTTTGGTAAGCCAAGTAATCGCAGAAGACACCGGTCTTTCTGCCGAAGAAGCAATGATTTTGGCAATGGGATTAACCGGCATGGCCGAAACAGCAGCTCGTCGTTGGTTGCGCGAAGGAAGTCGCGTACCAAAACGTATGGCTGTAAATCTTGTAAGTCGACTCGCATGGCGTGGAATCTCTGGTGTGCCACGCGCATCACATGCTCTACCTGAGACAGATTAGAAAATAGGAAAATAAATGGAAATCCGTATTGGTGTTCAAAATTCAAACCGTGAAGTAGTGCTTGAATCAAATCTTTCAGCAACTGAAGTTCGCAAACTTGTGGACAGCGCAATTGCAAAACCTGAAGCTTTGGTTTTGGAAGATGAAAAAGGTCGCACAGTAATAGTGCCAGCTGGTGTTCTAGCTTATGTAGATATTGCCGCATCTGATGTGCGCAAAGTCGGATTCTAAGAATTTATCTTGTCCCAAACTTTTTCTGACTTTAATTTAGATTCTCGAATTGTTGATGCACTTTCAGCAGTTGGAATTAAAGAACCATTCCCAATTCAATCTTTGACATTGCCTATTGCACTTGGTGGGAATGACATCATTGGTCAAGCAAAAACCGGAACCGGTAAAACTCTTGGATTTGGATTACCACTAATTCAAAATGTGTTGAATGTGGCGCAAAAGACTGACTTGCCTAAAGCACTTGTAGTGGTGCCAACTCGCGAGCTTGCAACTCAAGTAGCAAGCGATCTCAGCACAGCAGCTGCTAAAACTGAGTTGAAAATTGCAGTTTTTTACGGTGGTAAGGCTTATGAGCCACAAGTTGCAGAGCTAAATTCAGGCGTAGACATTGTGGTTGGAACCCCAGGTCGCCTCATTGACCTTATGAATCAAAAGATTTTGAAACTCAACGAAGTTCGAATGTTGGTTTTGGATGAGGCCGACGAGATGTTGGACATGGGTTTCTTGCCAGATGTTGAACGACTTCTAAAGAACTTGCCTTCTTCGAAACAAATGATGCTCTTTAGCGCAACTATGCCAGGTCAAATCATTAGTTTGGCGCGTTCGCACATGAACAATCCAACGCACTTGAATGCAACTGATCCAAATGATGAATCATCAGTTGTGGATGCTATCGAACAACATGTTTGGCGCGCGCACCCAATGGATAAGACCGAATTAATCGGCAGAATTTTGCAAGCTCAAGGCAGAAACCTTGTCATCATCTTCTGCAAAACCAAACGTAATGCTCAAAAGGTTTTTGAAGACCTAGTAGAGCGAGGTTTTAAAGCTGGGGCAATCCACGGCGACATGGGTCAAGGTGCTCGTGAAAACGCATTGAAACAACTGCGCGCAGGAAAAGTCGATGTCTTAGTGGCAACAGATGTTGCTGCGCGTGGTTTGGATATTGATGGCATCACTCACGTAATTAACTTTGAGTGCCCAGAAGATGACAAAACCTACGTGCACCGAATCGGAAGAACTGGTCGTGCAGGTGCTGATGGCGTTGCAATCACTTTGATTGACTGGAGTGAAGTAACTCGCTGGCAAGTCATCAACAAGACCTTAGGTTTACCGTTTAATGATCCACTTGAGACATATTCAAACTCGCCGCATGTTTTCACTGGTTTGAACATTCCAGATGGAACCAAAGGTCGATTGGTTGCCCAAAAAGAAGCTGCACCGAAAGAAAAACGTGAACCGCGGGAAAAAGCTGCACCGCGGGAAAATCGGGAAAGCAAACCTCGCGATAAATCATCAACCCCAGTAAAACGCAAGCGCATTCGGGTTGAGCGCAAAGATAATTAAGTAGTAACTAGAGAGCGGGCTAATTCCCGATACGCCAATGCACCTTTAGATGTTGGGTCGGTAGCAAGGATCGAACGACCACGTGCAGGAGCTTCAGCAAACCTAATCGAACGCGGAACTGGTGCCCAAACCCGTAACCCATAGGTGCGATTTATGTCATTGAGAATTGCCCGTTCGTGCTCATATTGTCCGTCAAACATCACCGGCAAAACTCCAAGCACTTTCAAGTCTGGGTTTGTGTATTGCTTAACTTCTTTAATTGTTTCGAGCAATTGACCCAAGCCTCGGTGGCTCAAAGTTTCGCAATGCATTGGCACAATCACATCAGTTGCAGTGGTTAGGGCATTCAAAGTAACAATGCCAAGACTTGGCGAACAATCAAGTAACACCCAGTCATACATTTCGGAGACAGTTTTCAAAGCTTCACGTAAAACGTATTCTCTACCAGCAGCAGTTACTAATTGCGCCTCAGTTGCAGTGAGTTCAATCGTCGCAGGAATTAGATCCACAAAATCATCTGTGTCAATCATGGTTTCAAATGCTGAAGTTGCACCTAGCAAAATATCTCGAATTGAAAGTTCGATATCTTCTGGATCAATGCCAAGTGAAAAAGTGAGACTTGCCTGCGGATCTAGATCAACTAATAAAACCTTTTCGCCAAGTTCAGCCAAGGCTGCGCCGAGTGATGCGGTGGTAGTGGTTTTTGCAACTCCACCCTTTTGATTAACGATTGCAATTATTCGAGTCATCACACGCTCGCTTGAATGAATCCGAAAATTGCATCGGCAATTAGTTGTACACCAATCGCTGCGAGGAGCAAACCTGCAATGCGCGTAACAATTGTGATCCCAGCGTCGCCAAGAACTTTTGCAATGCCACCACTAAATCGCATGGCCAGCCAGATCAAAATGTGCACGACAACTACACCGAGTGCAAGTGAAAGGTATTGCTCTGTTCCATCAGCTTTTTGCGCAAACAAAATGGTTGCAACAATTGCGCCCGGTCCGGCAAGCAACGGTGTTCCAAGCGGAACTAATGCGACATTGACATCTTTTTCAGCAGTGGGCTTATTTGCTTGCCCAGTTAGTAATTCCAAAGAAACTAACAAAAGCAATAAACCGCCAGCGCCTTGGAGCGCGGGCAATGAAATCTTGAGGTAAGACAAGACTTGTTGACCTAGTACGGCAAACAAAACAATTACGCCCAGTGAAGTCATGGTTGCTTGGAACGCTAAGCGAGATCGTTCTCGAGTGGGTCGCTTGCCCGCTAGCCCAAGAAAAATCGGGACAACTCCTGGCGGATCCATGATCACCGTTAAGGTCACAATCACAGAGCCAAGCAGGCGCAGGTCTAACAGTTCAGCCACGCCTGCAGGGTACTAGGAGATGCTTTGAGACCTCTAAATCGTGGTCATTTTGGCTCTTGGGCGCGATTAACCTTGCCCCGTGAAAACCCAGACTCGCGTATACGTAGGACGCCTGGCCGACACTGCAGTTTTCGACCCACAGGGCGACTCAGTCGGCAAGGTGCGTGACGTCGTAGTCACTATTCGGTCCGGAAAAGCACCAAATGTCACTGGGCTGGTGATTGAGGTTCAACCTCGTCGCCGAATTTTCATGCCAATTACGCGGGTTACCTCAATTGAGCCAGGTCAAGTCATTACCACCGGCAAAGTGGACTTACGTCGCTTTGCTCAGCGGCACAACGAAACGTTGATGGTGGCCGAGCTTCTAGACCGCAAAGTGCGCTTACTCGCAGGCAGTGAAGAAGTAGTAATTGGCGATCTTGCGTTTGAGTGGAATGCCCGTACTCGCGACTGGACTGTTTCTCGAGTTTTTGTCCGCAAAATGGGCTCAGGTTTTCGCCGACTTGGCGATGGTTTAACTGTTGAATGGAATGAACTGAGCGGCCTTGGTGCTGATCAACCAGAACAACCAGTAGACAATCTCTTAGATCAACTTTCTGGAATGCATGCTGCTGACCTTGCATCTGCATTACGCGATCTGCCAGAAAGCCGGCGGCTTGCAGTCGTAAAAGAACTTGATGACGAAAGACTTGCTGACGTTCTTGAAGAACTTCCAGAAGATGACCGCGTGGAATTGGTTTCAAAACTTGGGTTAGATCGCGTTGTTGATGCAATTGAAGAAATGGATCCAGACGACGCTGCTGACTTGTTGAAAGAACTTCCAAATGATCAGGCGCAAGAAATTATTGAAGCTCTTGAACCTGAAGATGCTGAAGATCTAAAGCGCTTGATTTCTTATGGCGATTACACCGCTGGTGGCATGATGACCACCGAACCAGTGATTTTGCCTCCGGATTCAACTGTTGCTGATGCACTTGCGCGGGTTCGCAACCCAGATTTGTCACCAGCGATTGCCGCACAGGTTTATGTTGTGCGCTCACCGTTTGAAACTCCAACTGGAAAATATCTAGGTGTTGCACACTTTCAAAAACTACTTAGAGAACCACCTTCATCACTTGTATCGGCGGTGATTGATAAAGACTTAGAGCCAATCGGCCCAGAGTCACCATTGACAACTGTTGCTCGCTATTTTGCGACTTACAACTTGGTGGCTTTACCCGTTGTCGACGAAACCGGTCGATTACTTGGTGCGGTAACAGTGGACGACCTTGTAGACCACATGTTGCCTGAAGATTGGCGCGACGCAGATGAAGAGGAGGTGTCTGATGGCTCGTGAAGAAGAACGCCGTGTTGTGCGCGGTCCACGCCTTGATGCACCTCTAGAACAACGTCGCAGTCTTAAACCAACGTACGACCCAGAAACCTTCGGCAAGCTTTCTGAACGTATTGCTCGCTTTATTGGTTCATGGCGATTCATTGCATACATGACCGTGTTTATTATCGGTTGGGTTTTGTGGAATATCTTTTCACCAGCCGGACTCCGTCCTGACGCTTACCCGTTTATCTTCTTGACATTGTTGTTGTCGCTGCAGGCTTCATATGCAGCGCCACTAATTTTGTTAGCGCAAAATCGGCAGGCGGACCGAGATCGTGTGACTTCTGCAGATGACCGTTCTCGTACCGAACGTTTAATTGCCGAGACCGAGTTTCTAAGTCGTGAAATTGCAGCAATCCGAATTGCACTTGGTGAAGTAGCAACCCGTGACTTCGTACGTGGTGAACTTGAAGAGTTGGTTGATGAAATTGAGTCTCGCTCAAAAGCTGTCAGCGAAGAACTCGACGAGCGCCCAGAAGCCTAAAGATTTAGGCTCTCGTAGTGCTAACCGAAGCGATAATTCTTAAAGCCTTAGATACAGTCGAAGACCCAGAAATTCATAAGCCAATTACCGAACTTGGCATGGTTAAGTCTGTATCAATTAGTGGCTCAGAAGTTTCAGTCGCAGTTTTCTTGACTATCAAAGCTTGTCCAATGCGGGAATCAATTGTGTCCCGAGTCGAAAACGCAGTATCAAAACTTGAAGGTGTCACAAAAGTAAACGTTGAACTAGATGTAATGAGCGATGAGCAGCGCACAAAACTAAAGCTTCAGTTGCGTGGACCGGAACGCGAAATTCCGTTTGTTCGTCCTGACTCAAAAACTCGGGTATTCGCTGTTGCCTCTGGAAAAGGTGGAGTTGGTAAATCTTCACTTACTGCAAACTTGGCTGTTGCCTTCGCACAAAAAGGTTTGAGTGTTGGAATTATTGACGCTGATATTTATGGGCATTCAATTCCTCGAATTCTTGGTTTGAGTGCCGAACAAACTCAGATTGATCCAGACCTTCGGATTCCGCCATCGGCACATGGGGTGAAAGCTCTTTCAGTATTGGGAATGAAGGGTGGAGACACTTCTCGTCCAGTAGCACTGCGCGGTCCAATGCTCGGAAAAATGCTTGAACAATTCCTCGCGGATTTTTACTGGGGTGACTTAGACATTTTGTTGCTTGATTTGCCACCCGGCACAGGAGACATCGCTATATCGACCGCGCAACTTTTGCCAAATGCAGAAATCATCGTAGTCACTACTCCACAAATTGCTGCCGCTGAAGTTGCAATTAGAGCTGGCATGATGGCAACCCTAATTTCACAACGAATCGCTGGCGTGATTGAGAATATGAGTGCGGTCACTTGCGAGAAATGTGGCGAAGAGATGGCACTATTTGGTGAAGGTGGTGGAGTCAAAGTTTGCGCTGAATTGACTAAAGCCACTGAAAAAGATGTTCCGCTTCTGGGCAAGATTCCATTTGATGTACGAATCCGCGAAGGTGGAGACTCTGGCCTTCCACTTCCAATATCCAATCCTGAAGCACCTTCGGTAAAAGTAATGAATGAAATTGTCGACCAGTTGTTGAAAAACAGTCAGAGATCTTTGGCTGGAAAAGTACTGAAACTAGCAAAGTAGGAATCATGAAAAAAGCACAGACCACAGCCGAACTCCATCCAATCATTTTGGAACGTTGGAGCACCCGTGCTTTTGACACCGAATACGAAATTTCTGAACAAGAAGTTGTGACTATTCTTGAAGCAGCAAGATGGGCGGCAAGTTCAAACAACCAACAACCGTGGCGCTTTGCTGTTGCAACTCGCGGTGATGAACTATTCCAAAAATTCACTCAGACCCTGGCTGGCTTTAATCAGACTTGGGCGCCAAACGCATCCGCTTTGATTGCAGTACTACACGAAAAGACAAACGATAAGGGTGAAATTCGCGCATCCGCTCAGTTTGATACTGGCCTTGCAGTTGGGCAATTAGTTTTGCAAGCCCAAGCGATTGACCTCCATACACATCAAATTGGTGGCTTTGATAAAGATGGCTTGCTTGAGGCACTTGGAAATCTGGAAAACTTGCAACCTGTAGTTCTAATCGCAGTTGGAAAATATTCGACAGACTCAGAATTGCCAGAAGATATCTTGAAGCGGGAATCTGCAAACCGCGAACGCAAAGCGCTTTCTGAAATAGTTATTGCAGGTCTTTAAAAATAAGTTAATTCGGTTACGTGTGCAGCCTTAACTGGGCCGACACCAATCAATGTGCGCTCAACTACGCCAGAAACTTGTAGTTCATTTGCGATATTCAGTGCATCTGCATGTGATCGCGCCACAAATGCGCAGGTCGGGCCACTGCCGCTAACAATTCCATGAAGAGCACCAGCATGTTCCCCAGCTTGAAGAATTCTGGCTAATACTGGCCGTTGTGAGATCGCTGGGGCTTGCAAATCATTGACCATTAACTTAGCGGCGGTTTTGATGTCACCACTAGTAAGTGCCGCCACTAGGTCAGTTGGCACTTTTGGTGCATCTGGGTTCGGATTCATCTCATCAAACACCCGGTAGATCTTTGGAGTAGATAAACCCTGCGCAGATACTGCAAAAACCCAATGAATTTCGCCGCGAGTCAGTAAAGAAGTCACTTCCTCACCACGACCGCGACCTATTGCCGTGCCGCCGACTAACGGGAATGAGATATCACTTCCGAGCTGTGCTGCAAGAGACATCAGTTCTTCACGAGTTAGATTCAATTGCCAAAGTGCATCACAGGCCACCAGCGTTCCAGCTGCATCTGCGCTGCCTCCAGCCATGCCACCTGCAATTGGAATGTTTTTGTGAATGTTCAAGTGAACTTTTGGCTCAACACCTGCGTAGTCCGCAATTAGCTCAGCGGCTTTCCAGGCCAAATTTGAATTGTTGAGCGGAAGTGATTGTGCACCTTCACCAGAAAACTCAAGTCCTAATACTCCACTCGCGGTTGCAACTATTGTGTCGTAAATTCCAACTGCATGAAAAAGCGTCTCGATTGGATGAAAGCCATCTTCACCAATTCCACCAACTTTAAGTGCCAAGTTAACTTTTGCAGGGACTTTAACTTCAACGGATTTAATTCGCGCCATCAAACTCCCCCAATCTCAAGTTTCGCTTTTGCAATATTCACAAAGTCCATCACATCAAGTTCTTCACCACGAAGTGTGGGGTCAATTCCGGCATGCAACAAGATTTTTTCTGCATTTCCATTTGCCCAGGTGTTAAGTGCAGAGCGAAGCATCTTGCGGCGTTGACCAAATGCGGCATCAATGGCGGCAAACAAGTCTGCTTGAGTTATCTCCGCAAGTGGTTTGCCATGCCGTTCAATCAAGACTAAGGCACTTTCAATATTAGGAGCTGGCCAAAAAACATTTTTGCCGATTGTGGCAACTTTTTGCACCTTGCCAAACCATCGAGCCTTAACACTTGGCACACCATAGATTTTCGATCCAGGTCCGGCCGCTAAGCGATCTGCAACCTCTGCTTGTACCATCACCAAAACTCTTTGAATCGAAGGAAACTGAGTTAACAAGTGAATGATTACTGGCACTGAGACGTTGTACGGAAGATTTGCTACCAAAGCCGTTGGGCTAACTGGCAGCTCTTTGACGCTTAACGCATCTTGTTGAATCACGTTTAAGTTGTTTGCGAATTCTGGAGCTTTTCTGTTTACTGTATGTGGTAGCAAAGAGGCAAGTTTCGGATCAATTTCGATAACAGTTACAGATTTGCTGGCAGGCAATAATCCCAAAGTGAGTGAACCAAGTCCCGGACCCACTTCAACCACATCGTCATTTACATCAATCCCTGCATGTTTGACGATTGAACGCACTGTATTTGCATCAATTACAAAGTTTTGACCCCAAACCTTGGTCGGTTTTAAATCAATACTGGACGCGAGTTCGCGAATCTCAGTGGCATTAAGAAGTTCAGACATTGCTGAAACTTCCAAAGACCGATTCTGCATTGTCCGAAAGATGTTTACAAAGGCTTTCAAGCTCCATTCCCCGAACTTCAGCCATGAATCTTGCGGTTATGGGAATTAGATAGCTTGCGTTTGGCCGCCCGCGGTATGGAGTTGGAGTTAAGAACGGGGCATCAGTCTCAATCAATATCAATTCTGGTGGCAACAAAGTTAAAGCCGCCCGCAAATTGTTTGAATTTTTGAAAGTCACCGTTCCTGAGAATGAGCAATACCAGCCATTTTCAGCCGCGATTCTTGCAAGGGATTCGTC
>JACCDO011989019.1_pt1 | contig 21009 bp, 10 predicted proteins | sample 7446101 | NCBI WGS metagenome assembly JACCDO01 (sample SAMN15323440, study PRJNA562643) | freshwater metagenome | isolation source: river surface water | place: USA:Blue River Watershed | collected 2017-08-16
CCATTTTTCTATTCTCATTTATTGTCTGTAGAGGATAGTATTGATAATTTGGGTACCTACTTAACCGAGATAATTGCCTTGACAAAGAGTTATGTAGCTGATTTGAAGAAGCTTTCCAAGTCGTCTGATGCATTGGCAACTCATCTTAAGCAAGGAGTTGATCGAACTAAAAATAATTTATCAATATATAACATGTCTAACTATTTAGGAGATTTCATTAGTGATATCTCGTCATCACAAGATATTTTAGCCGAAGAGCTATCTCGGTCTTTCATTACTCCGTTGGAAAAGTTTTATAATAATGAAATCACGAGAATTTCAATGATATCTAAAGAGTATAAGAGAGAGAGAACCAGTCATCATGATTCTATCGTCAAGTACTTGAATTATTTTGATCATCCAACAACAGCTAATCTTAAAGCAAATCGTTATGATAGTAAAGCTTACAACGTTATAACTAATCGCAAAAAGGTAGAACTGACTCGATTTGATCTAATCGCTGCTATAAATGAGATTGATATCAAGCGAAGGATGGAGTTCAGCTCTGTTTGTGTTTCTGCATTATTAAGCCTGAAAATACATTACTTTTACTGCTCTGAAAGAATGGTAACATCCACATCATACGTTAATGAAATGATTAGCAGGAAAGAAAGTGATCGTCAAGAGTTTGAATACAGTAGAATACCTGTAGAATCCTATCGCTCTTCTGTCCTGGGCATACTAGATGCAAGTGTAGAGCGCTGTGAGTTGTCACAAGTGACTGATGTCTCCACTAGTATCAATAGTGACATGAGTGCAACTAACCTGGCTAGTAGTATGTTTAATTTTCGATCCTTAATGGATTCGATTAAACGGAGTGATGCGGATAGCGCCGGTGTAAGCGCGAGTGCAGTGTATTTACAAGACACAGAAGCAAGGATGAAAGCATTAGATAAAAATGAACTCATTGAAGCCCAGAAGAAGTCTGACGAGGGTTTCCCAGGAGTGATCAAGCAAGGTTATGTAATACATAAAACAAGTAAGTCCATACAACGCAGATGGTTGGTCCTTGATGACATAAAACTGTACTTTGTTCTAGAAAATACAAGTACAAATGGGCTGGAGATACAAGTGTTATGCGACATCATGTTGGCGAGCATAAAAGAGTTGAATGACTGCCCCTTTACCTTTGAAATCAAATATGCTAATATAGCAACTCATACAATTGTCTGTGAAGGAAGTAGGGATTTCCAGGAGTGGATTATGGTCATAAAATCTCAAATTGAGCAACGTTTAACAGATGGATTAGTGTCTCCCAATGCTATCGTGTCACTTCACCATGGCGCTGCCGTTAGCTCGTTGAGTCAACCATCGAATCACAAGACAACAAAGGATAAGGAAGTTATTCAGTCATATGTAGCCGACATTCTAAGTAGAAATAGCTATTGTTGTGATTGCAATAAAGAAGGCAGTAATATTGACTGGGTGTCCATCAATCTAGGGTTAGTCATGTGCTTGAATTGTAGCGGCAAGCATAGAGCATTAGGCACCGATATTTCTAAAGTGCGGTCATTAAAGCTAGATGAATTAGACGATTTAGAGTACAAGTTGTTGCTGCGGATAGGCAACGAAGTGAGCAATAGTATTTGGGATCCACTGGGTCCCGCAAATAATAGTGACAGCAGTCATCCCGAATATATTAAACAAAAGTATCAAAATAAACTATATGTTAGGAAAGGCGATATTGATGAGGCTAAACTGGTGGCCGATATTCAAGATGGTTCGGTGCTCCTGCTGCTGCAAGGACTTGCAAATCATTTCAATTTTATGACAACAAAAAGTGATTTATTAGAAATTGCATGCCTTGCGGGTAATGCAGCTGCTGTTTGTCTCCTATGTTTGAATAATATCGATTTGAAGAACGTGCAACTGATCATTGATAAATTAAGAAATCAGCCAGAAAGTGTGGACGCATTTGATATTACTAATTATTTAACAACAAAGATATAACTTTACAAACTTTACACTGAAATATAAGGTCAATTGATAGGAAACTAGCTGTAACTACGTAAGTCGATTGTTAGTAGCATTTATATATTGTAAAAACTATTTATACATTTTTTCTTCTTTTATTTTTGACTTCCTCATCCGAGCAAGGAATCCATTCTATCGATGGACTGGTTTTAGTCATTCGAGGAGTACCTAGACGACTATTATTACTATGCGGTTTTTTCGCGAATCCTAACTTTATCCTTAATTCTTCATCAGCTTTTATTTCTTTTGCTGTAGTTTTGCTTAATGTAACTACAATTGGTTTCTGGCCATTTACTTCAGGTTGTGGATAATATAAGTTGTTTATAGCATTTTTAACTAAAATTGCTTGCTCGTTACTATCCAAGTCAAGGATTCCCATCCTCTTGTGTTCAGAAAGGCATATAGCCTCTTGTTGCATCACCACATCCTTCCCTGCCAAACGATTGATCCAGCTTATCAAATCTTCCACCGTATACGTTCCTGTCATATTTTCAATTTTTAAAGACGCAAAAGATGTTTCGCGCTCAACTTTACGTTGTAATGCTTTCTCGCGAAGTAACTGCAAATCCATTGTGCCGTGTTACCTTGTCGTGGCAAATTAATTGGACTTTTGCTTTGAAAATTTTTATTTGCCGCCAAATTCCACTAATCCCTATACAGTTCCTGCTCCGACCTCTGCAATATATATATATATTCGGTGATGAATTAGAATTTTTAATAACGCTGACTTCTAGTGATTCTTGTTAATAGCTTTCGCCTCTAATGCTATCATAAATAGTGCAAAAACTTTTACCAGGGCCGCAATAACCGACCAACTTTTCTCTAATGCGTTTCCCGTTTCGCCAATATTTTAAAAAGGTGCTGCCAAAGACCATCATTGTCTTTGATTGACAGGTGTAAGCGAGAGAGAAACAAGTTACATGATGATGCAACGCACTCGACCACTAAAGCCGCCACCAAAAGTAGCGAATACTGCCGAAAGACCAATTAATCGTAAGTTAATTAATGAATCACAATTTGATAAAGACGTTCGACTTGAAATGCAGAAATTGGAACAACAGTTCTTACTAGAACAAGAAGCACGTGGTGGACCTATTCGTAACAACGTAGTTGATGTAATAAATGTTGAGCCTGCTATGGTTCAAAAAGTTCCAAATGTGTCACCAGGTATGATATTTGGTCCAGATAAGACTACCGAGAAAGAGTTAAAAAATAGGAAACAAATGGAATATAGAAAGCAATTAGATGAATCTCTTGCTGATAAGTCGAGGTATGCTAATGAGTTATTGTACTCGAAAGAAGGTTCTCCGACGGAATATCGTGATAATTTTAATGATTCCTACAGATACAATGATATTCGTGAAAACATATTACCAAAATTGTCTGCATCAACTTACGATATTCCAAAGGTCAGTTCTAGTGGGTTAACAGTGGATACATATATGCCTAACGAAATAGTATCAACAGCAAGCTCTCCACAAAAATCTCCAACAAAAGCCAGGATGAGATTAATTTCGGATGTTTATGGTAGTGAACAAGTTATTTCCACGAATAAAAATTTACTTCCTGATCCTAATTGGAGACCTAGTGGTAAGCATATATCACTAAAGCATACTAATGCAGTGCAAGAGCAAAAGCAAGCATTAGAAGCACAAATGTTAGAAACTCGTAAACGTAAACAAGAAGAAATACTTAAACGCCGAATAGAAGAGGAACAAGAAGAGCTTCGTATTAAGAATGAATTGTACCAGCTTAATATTAATGAGAAGCCAGTGAATGCGGCGATCAAAGAGTTAGTGAAGAACGATCAAGTCAACAATGAAACGAATAAGTTTCCGCTTGCAGCTCAACCTAACAGTAACGTGGTAGAAAAGACGGTGCAACAGCCTGCAGCTGTTGTCAGCGCTGTTGCAGCACCTAGTATTTACAAGCATAATGCACCAGCACAGCTGTTTAATCCTGGGATTTCTTCATTCCACAACAATATACCGTCATCATTCAGTAGTAATGTCAATAGCTATCCAGAGTTTCGAAATTATCCACCAGTTATGAACAATGCGCCACCGCAGCAATCCCAATATAATTACTCTAATTTTAGGCCGACATCCGCCGAGGAAGTTGACTCATTTTTAGTGAACTGGCAGCGGCAAGTGCACGAACAAGCGGCACAAAATGTATATTTTCCCTCATTTTATGCACCTCAAGTAGTGAAAAGAGATAGTCATCCAAGCTATGTCAGTGACAACCATTTTGGTGAATTTTCATCAAATTCCCGATTTATTGCGCCAACTGAAGATCCCTTCGTGTTACTTAACGCATTTCGAATGCAATATAGTGGCAATAAACCTAGTATGGAGTCTTCGTTGAGGTCGCACTCAAATTTTGTTGACGCTGGAAGTGATGATGTAGTTACATCACCCAGTAGCATGGGCAAGTCACCGAGCAATACTAGCTTAGGTAAGTCACCAAGCAATGGTAATATAAGCAAGTCACCAAGCAACACCAGCTTAGGCAAGGCACAGAATAATACCGGCTTGGGAAACTCACCTAGTGACGCAAAGTTAAGAAACGAGGTTGAGTACGACGATAACCAACTGTATGATCTCGCTGACGAGGATGAAGAGGGAATAATGCCGTAAGTGCGCAAGCATATATAGATTGAGATAGATTTGTATATTATGTTTTATTCGTTACATATTTGACAAAATTTTTGACTCACTTTATCTTTAGAATGCCTATAATCAACTGCTTTATGGCAACATAGTATCTCTTGGTAATCCTTTAATTTCGTTGATCATTAGTTCGAAGTCTCCTGGAACGAATGTTTGGATTTGATCCATGGTGTACTTGGTGCCGTTGTCTAATGCGTCAGACAAGATACGTGTGGCAGCGATACGTCTTGCTCTTTCCATGCAGTTACGAACAGTACGGGCGTTGGAAAAGTATGGGAATTCTTTGCGAAGATTCATGAATTCAGTAAACTTAGACTTGGACTCTGGAGTATAAGTATAACCATATGTCTTGGCTAATAATGCTGAAATTTGTAATAATTCACCATCATCATAATCAGGGAAATCAATCCAGTTGCCCATGCGGGACATTAAGTTTAAGTTGGCGTTAAGCATCTTGGTCATTAAGTTACGATAACCAGCTAATACAACGACGAAATCGGTATTTTCAGTATCATCCATAAATTTTACAAGCATTTCAATAACTTCAGAACCATAATCTCTACTGTCCTCTTTGTATAAACCGTATGCTTCATCAATGAAGAGAATACCACCAAATGAACGAGTAATCATTTCCTTAGTCTTTGGACCAGTGTGACCAATGTATTGACCGACAAGATCAGCACGAGTAGCTTGTACAGTGTGACCACTACCAATGAAACCCATTTCTTTATATAATTCACCCATTTTCATGGCTACGGTGGTTTTACCAGTACCAGGATTACCAGTAAAGACGTGATGTAATGGAGCAATTTCACTTTTAATTCCGAAACCAGATCTAATTTTATGGTTAAGCATTTGAGCAGCATATCTTCGCATCTTTTCTTTGACTGGTTTTAAACCTATTAATTGATTATCTAAATCTTCGATAACTTGTAATACTTCAGGTGGGATAAAGTATTTGTCAGCTGAACCAACAATAGTACTACCAGGTGTCTCCCAAAATGTACTATTCTCTTTCTTTAATAACATAGCTGCCATTGTCTCTTTTCTTATTAATTCTTCCTTTTCTCTAAGTAATTGCTCCTCTTCGGCTTTAGCAGCTGCCATTTGATCAGTCAAACGACGATAATTAGCACTATTTGAGTCTTTATAGTTACTTGGATCATAATTAAATCCTGCACCTGTTTTTTTAACCATTGTCATTGAACTTCTTGCATTACGTGCTGAAGTGAATTGGAAACCAGCAGCGCAGGCAATTAAAGCCGCGAGAATCACTAGAGTTGCAGTTTGCATGCTTATAATATCACTAGATATGCTGAAGATGCAAGTGATGCTGACGAAGCTTGAAAAATTTTCCTGAGCGGCTATACCGGTAGGGTTAACGTTTACATAACATAAAGAGAGAGTCAGATTATATGAGGATATGATTATCCGATATGTTCCCCTTGCTACTTAGGAAGCAGATAATCTGATGTACTAGCTATCTTTTGTTCAACGCAATCTATTGGGGCCTCCTGTGTCCGGTATTTTCCGAGGAAAATTTCTGACAAGAGCTCCCAAAAAAAAATCACTCTCCCCCATCTCTATGATTTAGTGAATATGAGCTTCTTGTCTAACTTGCTACAAGGGCAAGGCTGTTCTGTTGATGGGGAAATAACAAATAGTAATGGGTTAAGCTCGTTGATGGATGGAATATATGATAATTTTAATGTTCCGATGCAAGGAATGGATTCAGCAAGTGCAATGGATCAAACTTTTGATGTCAGTTTGAATGGATATAATAGACAGGATATTGATCATACTTATAATTATAATGACATGGCTAGTATGAGTAGTGCTGCATCGATGGATAAAACATACATGGACGGGGGTGCAAATAATGTATTTATGAATGGTGGTCCTCAAATGTTTTCTAGTAATCCATTAGAATTAATGATGCATATGCAAAGGCAGCAAAATGACATGTTAATGTTTATGAATACTATGAATACTATGAATAATTTCAATCAGGCATTACAACACTCGACACAACAACTTCATCATCCAGTCAACACAATCAATGAGGCAATATCCTTAGCTGTAGAATCAGGTAATATGAATCCTGAAAAATTGCAAGAAATATGGAATAATTACGGTCATACTTCAAATTCTACTGAATTCAATGAATTTAAATCAAAATTAAATGAAAAATTAGATGGTCCATCGCAGAGTGGCTATGACGAAGCTTGGAATAGATTAAAATCAAAACTAGAGTCAATTGACGATTTTAAATATGAATACGTGAGGGATAATCCCTACAAAGAAATGCCAGAAAATACAAATTTCTTTGCTATTGGATTACAATTATATAATGAAGGAAATATTAAAAGTGCTATTGAAGCATTTGAAGCAGAAATCAATGTAAATAATGAAAATGATGAAGCATGGCGATTGCTAGGTGAATGCCATGCAGAAAATGAAAACGATAAAACGGCTATATATTGCTTGAATAAGGCTCATGAATATGACCCATATAATTTAGATGCGCTGTTAGCACTTGGTACCAGTTATACGAATGAATTAAATGCTGTGAAAGCATTACAATCATTGAAAATGTGGCTCACTCATAACCCAAAGTTTGTTGGTATACAAATAAAAGAAGACGAATATTCTGATGGTACATTAATGGATGAAGTGATGCAAATGATGTTACAAGCAGAGTCCTACACACCAAATGATCCTGATGTATTAACAGTTATTGGAGTATTATATAATGTGTCGCAGGACTATGACAGCGCTGTGCTATGCTTTGAGAAAGCATTGTCGTTGAAGCCTAATAATTATTCTTTATTGAATAAAATTGCCGCTACTTTAGCTAATGGTAATAAATTTAGTCAAGCATTAAAATTATATGATCAAGCATTGCAAATGCGACCACAATATACTAGAGCATGGCTTAATCTTGGCGTTTCTTATTCTAATTTGAATAACCACCTTGATGCAGCCAAAGCATATGCGCAAGCCATTAGACTTAACAGACACAATCCACAGATATATAACTATTTACAAGTTGAGCTTACTAATTTAAATCGACTTGATCTAGTGCCGTTGTGCAACATGGAAAATATTGAGCAAGTTAATGCTGAACTCGATAAAATGCATTTATTTTAATATTGTTTTTAATGTAACTAACTATATCTAACTTTTTTTGGGGTAAGTTAGGGTTGGTTCTGGGCCTTGGTCTTTGCATGGCCACAAAAATCATAAGGAGAATAAAGGTAAAGCGAAGAAGACATAATGGCTGATAAAAGTAAGTAACCATGCGCTTTTCGGCGTGTTGATAGAAGGTGGGATGGACTTGTATGAGACAGAGCTATCGTATGATGTATGTATCGTTGAATCATGGGTTTGTTGGAGGTGAAAGCTGTTTGTGTAAGCGGGATAAATTATTACTTATTAGATATTTTCAGTAGTAAATTGAACAATATAGTCATATTTATTATCCTTGTAGTGACAGTATAACCACCATCGCCATGATTTTAACGGAGATAATCATTCTATGTGAAGTGGAAGTACAAACATCATATCAACTCTATTAGCACGCATTATCATACTCTCAAGTATTATTGTAGTATCATTATACTTATTCATTTTATTCAACTATATAGGTAAAACCAAGAAGGCTGCTCCTGCCAAGGCTGTGAAAGCCAGTAAGACCAGTGCTGCATTAAAGAAGGGAAGTGGTCGCAAAGCTACTCGCATTCATACTAAAGTCCACTTTTATAAACCAAAGACATTATCGTTAGCTAGAAAACCATCAGTTCCTGCCGTCCCTAGAGAAGCTGACTCTACTAAATCATATGACATAATCAAATTTCCATTAACCACTGAAAGTGCCATGAAAAGAGTAGAAGAAAATAATACCCTTGTTTTTATTGTTGCATTAACTGCCAATAAGAAACAAATTAAGCAAGCAGTAAAGAAGTTATATGATATCCAAGCTGAAAAGGTGAATACACTTATTAGACCAGATGGACAAAAGAAAGCATATGTTAAGCTAACCACCGATTACGACGCCACTGACGTTGCATCCAGATTAGGCTTAATATAATTTTATAGATCTTATCGATATGTAAATAACTTTATAGTTCCTTCTACTATTGTTGTCAGTTATTAGTATTTTTTTCTACGATTGAAATGTAAATCAATCAAGTGTTGCATGTGCTTGAACTTTGTGTGAAATGGGCATGAGAATATATCAATATATTTTAGTCTGTTGACAATTGCTCACAAGAAATGTAACACCATAGAATATTTTAAATTGAATCTAGACAGAAACACTTGTTAACTTGTGTTACATAAATTGGTATCACTTAATATAAGAGTAGAAGAAATATATATAATTGTACTACGTTATTTCAGACAAGTTAGCACGTTATTTCCCACTAGTTACTAAATACAATATGTGTAAACTATTCAATTTTTTGGTAGTTAAAGCTCTTCAACTTGGCCATAAATCATTTTTTCTAACATAGTGAGAGGTTTCTTTGGCTGATTCAATTCTGCTGGCTCTAGTATTCTAAGTAAATGTGTTTTCTGTTTCCATTGCATGAGTGTTTCTTCTAGTTCCATATAACCTTTGGCTAGCAATAGATTCACAACGCGTGTGTCTTGTATCGCGTGATGCTTTCTAAAATGAAAAGTAATCGCAGATCGAGCTGTTTTTAACGGTAAATCAACGTCATAAATAGTCATAACGCGAGGAAGCTCCCGAATGATTGAACGATACAAGTGCACCACTGAGCTCTTGACCGATGTGGGATTGTTCCCCTTAACGACGTTCCGTAACGCCATAGACGACAACTCTTTTATTTTTGCAAAGCTGTAAATTTTTTTGGTAGGGTTCCTATGTTGTACCGGTAAAATTTTACAACGTTATAACGTTGCATAAGAATGATATTGTCTTTCGATATATATGTAAATCCTCAAATCAATTAGATTCTCTAAAATTACAGTTGCATTTTTCAATTTTAATTTACTAAAAAATAATTTTAGTCATCAAATGCTGCTGTTACTTTAATTTCTGTTATCAAACGCGAGTTAATTGGTTCTATAGCACACTATATTGTTACAATGTTGATCGCAAGGTACATACTATTTTTCAAAGAATTTTCAAAAAACCAAAAAAAAATAGTAAATCTAATTACTAGATTTCTAATCAAAGGGTCTAGATTTCTAAACAAAAGGTCTAATAGTTAAGAAGGTCCTGCCTATACGTATATACTAAGTATAATGCACCGCCCAAAACCTCACAAGCCTATGGCGTTCATGGAAAGAAAGGTTCCAAAGAATACCAAGTATTCGCATGTTCAAGGTCGGTTAGACACGGGTGTAACTGTTGACAAGATAAGGTAATCTCTTATTCACTCTTATTCATACTAATTCGCTCTTATTCATAATAATTCACTCTTATTAATACTTATTCACTCAATCTTTCTACTTACTCTCAAGAAACATCACTGCACGTGAATTTGCAATGAGAAGAGATGAGATATACTATCGCATAACACCCAGACAACTGTATGAATTGTACATTGAATATGAAAGAGATGAATATGAATCGATTAACGACAATACACCACCTAGTAAATATGGTGGAAGTCCTAAAATTGTAACGCATAGTGAATATGCTGAACCAATTAATACTAAACCTTATTTAATATTAGATGTTCGCGATCAATTGGATTATAATAAGAACCATTTATTACAAGCTAGATCGTTTCCATTGGCATATTTGCGCAGAGATCAACTACATCCAGAGGTTTATAAATTTAAAAATGATAAAGAAGCACTAATAATCGTTTATTGTGATGATGAAAGAATAAGTAAAGAAACTGCAAAAATTTTAGTTGATCGTGGAATCGACAATATCTACTTACTATCTGGAGGTTTGAATGAATTCTCTGTTGATTATGCTGATTACATTGAAGGTGATTTACCAGTCCTTAAAACACCACCTAAAACATCCAGATTTAAAAAAACTGTGTTGGCACCGTTACCAGAAGATGTGCCCATTGGTGGTGGAGCTGGGGGAACTAGTTTAACAGTGTATAGAAGTCCCAGAAAATCAAATTTATCCAAATTAACAACTCCTCGTACGTATAGGAGTCCTGATAGCAAGTCCGAATCTGGATCCATGATGTCAAATTTTTCTGTTGCAGAATCTATTATTAGTCGAGCGCAAAGTCGCAAAGGGAAATTTTAATCAACGTATGTTACAGTACTAGTACAAAATTATGGTTTATCTTTTCCATTGTAATATATAAAACAAGAATACATCAGCATCTTATAACCACTGCAATTACTACCCGTGTTTTAATTTCAATCGTTGTTTAAGACTTTCCAGCTTCGTTTCAATAGGTTCTTCATTTACGACTCTGGTAAACCTATCTCGTCTACGTGGTGTGATCAGAAGATCTTCTCGGCGATGCCTATAGTACCATCCTGTGTCACTTATCAAATTGTTTTCCATCGCTAAATTGGTATCGTTGTTCACGGATTTCATCTTCTCTTTCAGCCTTTCAACAACAGTAATCATGTCATTGAAATCACCTTCGGCGAGTAGTCTTCTCTCTGCCTCATTGGCATCGCAATCAGTAAATCGATGAAGAAATTTAAAAAGATGTGATCGAACACCTAAGTAATATTGTTTCGGCAATTTGTACGCCTTAACTAGGTCAATATACTGATCCGCGATATCAAATTGGCTGTTTATGTAGTCATGTCTAAACTTATAGTCTCCTTCCTTCGTGAATAATCTCGGGTTTTCAAGCAATGCTTCACTACTCATTACTGCATCACATTTAGTATATTCAAGACACTTAACCACATCTTCATAGCATGATATACCTCCATTTGCAACTAATGGGATATTTACGTTCTCTTTACACTTCTTGATCACGTCCCAATCTGCTGGTCCCGTGTATAATTTAGATGAATCAACAGTTCTCGCATGTAAAGTTATCATTGAAACACCAGCATTTTCGAGTCTTTTGCATAAATTTATCGTATCATCCATATTTTCTAATTTTCTTATCTTCACTGTGATTGGGCAATTCAAGTTCTTCACCATCGCTTCAAGTATAGACACTATTAAATCTGGATTTTTTAACAAATATGCTCCATAGTTACCCCGTTTTGCTATCTTTTGTGGACACCCACAATTTAAATCAATTGCAGATACATTATTGTGTACATATTTTGCGGCAGTAACAATAGTTGTTGGGTCGTTTCCACAAAATTGCACTATTAAATGTTTCTCTAGTTGAAGTGCCATTGCTTCTTTATCCTTGTCACCACCATTATGCTTATATTCGTTCCAATCTATGCAATCATTGCGGTAATTTTCATCAATTAAAAAGTTTCTCGCATGGTGCATTTGAGTAAATGCCAAGTCAGCTCCATTCTGTCTAACCAACAGTCGGAAAGGCAATGCAGATTGATCAACCATCGGCGCTGATATGAACTTCGGAGATCCAATGGAACGAAACCAATCATATCCGTGCAACTTTGTGGCTACTGATCGCATATTTATCAACAAGCACAAGACTATGACGAGTAAAAACGTCATTCACACACCATCTTCTCTAAGTAAATCATTTGTAATTTTCAATCGATTTTGCCGGTCCTGACGTACCAGCTGCCAGCATAGAAGGAAAGGAACGGAAACTTCCTTATCGATGTCTATCTCAGAGCCGCGCATCAGTATCTGCTAGATCATATTTAACACTGTTATATCAATGCTAGAAGGTCAGTCTCAAAGAAGTCAGGTCACTCAAAAGCGGAACTATTTTTCAAATTTCTTACACCCAAAAATATACACAAATCTTCGCGTCATGAGTCAGTCTGCTTACCCGACTCGTGTTGCCATCACGGCAGTTATTCCGCCTGTTTATGCCCAGCTGTTTCCTTACGAGCATTTTAATATAATGCAAAGCTCTATAGCTCAGGTATGCATACATCTGCATTATTATTTTCTCGCTTTTACTTTATATATATAGGAGGTGTATGGCTCTGACAGCAACAAATTAATTGCGGCGCCTACAGGTTCAGGCAAAACAGTTTTAGCTGAATTAGGAATACTACGAAAGTTAGTCAAGTCATCGAAAGGAATGAAATGTTTGTACATTGCACCAACTAAAGCTTTATGTGCTCAAATATCAATTGAATGGAGTAACAAATATAATGTGACTGGTATAATTGTTAAAGAAATTACAGGTGATACAGAGATTACAGACGTTATTCATATTATTGCAGCAGCACAACTAATCATAACGACACCTGAAAAGTGGGACAGTGTTACTAGAAATTGGCAAAAGCATCTTTTCTTGTTTGCTAAAATTGATTTAATACTATTAGATGAAATCCATTTTGTTGGAGATATATCTCGAGGGGGGACATACGAAAACATCGTCACAAGAATGCGTATAATTTATGAAGAAGGCAGAAAAAGGAAAAGTCACGCGGATAGTTTAAGATTTATTGCGTTATCCGCCACGTTGCCAGATTCAAATATGGTTGAATTTGGCACCTGGTTGAATTGCACGGGGGCTTCTATTCACTACTTTGGTAATGAGTTTCGTCCTATACCATTGCATACGCATGTCTTATCTTATCCGCTTAACGGGCGAAATACTTTCATGTTCGAGAAGACGTTAAACGCGAAAGTAGTTGACGTGGTAAATACTTACTCCAACGGCAACCAAACGCTCATATTTGCATCCACAAAGAATGGGACAGAAGAGTTGGCATCGTTTTTACTCAGTTCAAATCAGGTGAGCATTGTCATCCCAACGTGCAATGGTCCCACGGAATATGCCATCAAACAGGATATCAATTCTATTGAAAATATGAAGTTGAAGATGCTAATTCGAGCTGGGTACGCCTTCCATCACAGTGGTATTAGCAGCAATGACAAGAGTGTCGTTGAAAGGTTATATTTGATGGGGAAAATCCGAATATTATGCTCAACTTCTACCCTTGCAACAGGGATCAACTTATCTGCTCATCTTGTCATAATTAAAGGAACAAATGCGTGGCGAGGTACTAGTGCAGGATATGAAGCTATGGCGCGACATGAAGTTATACAAATGCTTGGAAGAGCTGGAAGAATGGGACTTGGATGCAATTACGGCGTAGGAGTAATCATGTGCGGAGAAGATCAAGCGCACTTATATGAGCACATTGAAGACCGAACGGAGGTAATCAAGTCGCAATTACACACGATGCTGCTTGAGGCAATTGCTGTGGAGGTTGCGAATGGTTATATTGTGGACTTTATTACTTTGACAGAGTGGTTTCAACTATCATTGCACTGCATTCAACTGCGCAAGCGACGTGATTTTACTCCCGATCTTATCCAAAAAATCTTACTGTCTGCAGTTACTACATTAAAGAACGGTCAGATTGTTGAGCACGACTCCGAGTCTGGCGCAATCAAGCCGTCAAGTTTCTGTCATATAATGTCAAGGAATATGATAAAATTCTCGACGATGCAACTTATCCTTGAGCTGAAGGCCAACAGCTCAACGCAAGACATAGTCAGTCAAATGTGCAAATCCTCAGACTTGGATGTAGTTATTCTTCGACGGGATGAAAAGAAATTTCTGAATAAAGCGATGACTTTAGTGCGCTACCCATTGAAGCAGAAGGTTCAGTCCCCGGAGCAGAAGGCATACGTGCTGATACTATTGATGATGGAAAAAATTAAAGTGTCGATAGAAAACTTTACTCTTAGACTTGAACAGCGTGAAATTTGTGATAACTTATTGCGTCTCTGCGCAGCAATCACTCAAGTGTCAGTAGAGAGAAAGTTTGGATTGCTTCTAGAGAACGCGTATAGGCTGGACAGGTCAATTAAATTAGGAATATGGGATGACTGTTATGCATCGGTGTACTGCCAAGTAAGTAATATCTCGGAAGCAGTAATCGAGAAAATGCTTTACAATAACATTAAAGAGGCGGAAGACCTTCCTCCTCAACCGCCAGAGAGGTTGCAGGCTACCACAGGGTGTTCGCACGATGAGGCATTGAGGATATTAGAGTTAAGGCGGGTTCTTATAAGCCACAAGCGTCAGTTAAATGTTACATTTCTAAAGGGTAATCGAGTCCAGATTGATGCGCAGTGTCATGGCGATGGTAGAAGTGATAGTGCGACAACGTCAATCAAGTTCACATTAATATGCTACCATGTACGCACGCATAAATTATTGCTTCTTAATTCATTTGACAACGTTACTACGTCCACTGTGATGTCGGCAGTTATTGGCCTTGAGACGAGCGACAGGATAACTGATATTAAAATTCTATTACTATGCAATGTTGTTGGACTGGATGCGACGTATGGAGATGGCAATGACATAAAGCCGTTACCGAAAGTAAAGAATAATGCCCCAAGGATGCTGGTACAATCGACTCTGGACGATTACTTAGATGAACCCAAGTACGACGAAAATAGTATTCTAAATTACTTTGCACCTGCTTCTGCATCACCGACACCAGTCCCCGTTACTACGGCTAGAACTGCCAGTGCGTACGACTTAGACGGGTATGAAAAGAAGACAACGCTTGGAAAGAAAAAGAACTTTTTCGGATCGGAGATCGTCGACAAGAAAATCAAGCCGTCGACTGTTCATGCGGAGAGTGGTAACACGCACACGATCTCGCCTCCTACAAAACCTAACCTGAGATTTATCCGTGAGAAACAAAGACAATTACAGCCTAACGATAAAGGAACGGGTGTGTTAAAGCGAGTTGCTGCTACTCACATTCCAGTTGTTCCAGAAAATCCGTTTGAGCACTTTGCATGCCCTACTACCTCAAACAGTTCAAATTATTTTGAAGAAAAAAGCATGCCATCTCCCACTTCGGTCCAGCAATACAGTTGCGACGAAGACTTCTTTGCGTCGTTATAGTTATTTATTGAGTGTGTTCTATGCAACTGGATTATTCGCGGCATCAGCCGATCTTCCTTTCCTTTCTTCTTACACCAGAGACTTCCACACCGCGGTCCCATTTTAAAAAGGTAAAAGAGGGGGAAAAATCAAGGTTTTCCCTCTTGATTTGTCGTGTATATTGTCACTTTTAACATACGTTTATAGTAATATTATCTGCTGGGATAGATACTTTGTTCAATATAGAAATATCTTGATCGAAATATTGTAACTCATTGCTTGAGCTGGATAGAATAGTAGAAGCTTCCACAAAGAAGAGAAAGATCAACTTCCTTTTAGTTATTTAGTATGTTAGGTAATAAAGGCAGTAAGAAAAGATATCGTGACGGTGGTGTGCGGGGTGGTCGCGACCAATTCAGTTGGGATCAAGTTAAAACAGATAAACATCGTGAAAATTATTTAGGTCATTCTGCTATGATTCAAGTAGGTCGTTATAATCAAAATAGAGATATTTTTTGGTATCAAAAGGCTAAAAAATCAGAGGATATTGCTCTAGAAGAAGAGAAAGAGAAAATGCGGATGGCTGATGATGAGTTGATAAATAAAGCATTAGGAATTAATGTACCACCTAGATCCGCAATAGAATTAAGCTCTAAGCCTAATGATCGAGTTGCTTTTGCAGGAAAAGACGCTGATGACTCTTCCTCTAGTGTGTCTAGTAGTGACTCGTCGAGTTCACATAAGAAAAAGAAGAAAAAACATAAGAAGAAATCAAAGAAACACAAGAAGGATAAAAATTGATCAAATCTTCGATATTTATTCTTATAATGATTATAAACAATAGGTACAACAAGTGATTCGCTGGCTACAGTACTACTTCCTCCTCTCTAGTCACTGCGCATCCCTGTATATTTGTATAATAAGGACACACCACCTTTTCTCCTAATTTTTATCAACTATTTTCGTTTCTTGGAATTGTTTATCATTACTATACTCATGAAGCCGAATATAAGGAAAAGGGCCAACACAAGAATTAAAGTAGGAATAGCAATAGCATAAATTCTCTCCGGAAAATACTTAGTTAATACGTGTGATTCATCAACGAATGGCTAGAATATATAAGTAATAAAAATTATAAGTGTGGATAAAAATAAAATATATAAGTAAGTGTCAACGTATAACATCCCTCGACATTTTTTATTTGTGAGATCGCGGTATCCAGGAAGTTGTCTGCATTCTCATAATTTGGTTGTTCGTTTCATGTACATCATTCCTGCTCAATTTGGCACTGGACGACATAAAAAGAACCCTAAAATACTTACTAGAACGTAGAATCTTTATCCTTAATAAACTCCGCGACTAGAATGACAAGTTATGTGTCGATGGATGCCATTGTTGCGATGAGTACTATAGCACTTACCAGCACAAGAACCCAAACAGAATAGTAAAAAAATATTACTGCCGCTGCTGTAGTTAAGACATATCCCAATGATTTATCCGACACACCCATCTTTCAGAGTGTAAAAGACCACAAATCCTTAAAATTGGACGAAAACTTTTCCTTTTTTCGATCTCAATTCCACACCTCCTGCTGCAAGGAATCCAAAAAAAAGAGTTCAAGTCAAAGGATAGTGAAGTTATTCGGAGAGCGCCTTGCCCATGAGGTCATTTTTCCAGTCGGTAGTGAAAAATATCTCCGGCAATGCGCCAAATCAAGAAGATGATCGACAAATTACAAGTCCAGGATCAAGCTCTAGTGGTGGAAGTAAATTATCAACATTTAAGCGAGAAGATCCGATTGTCAGTGATTACAACAGTCAATTATGCGCAGCTGCCGGTCAGGCATTGAACGATGCTATTCTTCATTTACTGAGTAAAAAAGAGGATTTAACTGCTGATAATATGACAGGTTTTGAGAATTTAGTCCAAATATTAGAATCAACAGAGTATCATCCTGACGTCACGGCAATACTGAATAATAGGGGCTATGGTGCATTGCAGCTGTTGCATGATCATATGAATAAGCCCTATTTCATTGATATTTGCAGTGAAGCTGGTCTTCCGTTAGCAATTTTACAAGCATTAAGATTATTAAAAATATATGAAATTCATCTAAACAAGTCTAGTACAAGTGATAATTTTGAGAGTAACACAACCAGCAAAGGAAAGACTTATCTTGCGTCGAATAGAATCTGTAAAGTATTTACCAAAATAGCAAAAGACGTGCAAGCTATTGAAAAGTTAAAGTTAAGAAATGAATTTTTGAAGCTACTATTATTCCCGTTGGTTCCTATGCCTCCTAATGCCGTGCATCTGCAACTTGATTCTGCAGATGTGATACATATGATATGCATCAACAGCTTGCCTGCAAAGCAAGTGTGGTATTTGCATGACGAAAACGCAGTACAATTAATGACTAAAAGTATACAAGAATTGTTTACAGAACCAGGTAGTGAAACACCAAAAAAAGATAAATTGTTACGTGGAGAGAGAGCAGAGCAAGTAGGTATGTGGATAACTGCCGTGACTTGTTTGGTGGATATTATAACTGCATCAGTGAGTATATCACCTTGTCTGATGTCGGACTTCGAAAGTGCTGAAGGTTACAAGCTATTGCAACACTTTCTTCGCCATTCTTCCCCACAAAATTTCATGGTTTCAGTCAACATATACACCCGATTATTGTTCGACCCGTCAAAGCCGATCGACGAAGCTATTGCATTTCCAAACATCGGCATTGTATTAGCTAACTTACTAGCGAGCATACTAGGTATTGACAGGTGTGTTGACGTTACCGACTCCTTTGACTCTCTCATTGCAATGAGTCAGACTATATTAAAGGGATGTCGCGACCAAGAGTTTCAATACGAGTACATCGTGCAGAACATTGCGTACACGATTCTCACTATATATTCCAATGCACAGAAGACTTGTAATGTGCTGGAAAACTTGTATAATTTCTTACCCACGTTGATACTGTCAATACCTGTGTTGAAAAATAGTGATTCAACTAGTGCAATTTTCACCACGTTGAATTACGTGTGCCAATGCATAGAATCCGTTGCATCGCAGTCGCTTGTTGCGTTGTGTGCCACGTCAACTGTTGTTGCCAACCGAACTTTAAGTAACGATGAAGAAGGTAGTAATCGGGACCTTTCATCACAACAACTTGATATTTGTTACAATGCTTTCGATTCAATAGTTCGAAGTCACTCCAAGTTCGCTGAAAAGACGTTGGAGTGTGGGATGTTGCAGCACTTAGTATGCACACCACTTGAAAATATACGTGTATTGGTGTCTCAAGGCCACACCATCGACGAGTTTAGTCAAAGAATCTACATCAAATTAGCTGATTTCCTTATTTCCATCCACAGGAGGAACGTGTACGTGGCGGACGCCATAAGAAACAGCGGCATATACGATTGCGTGCAAGATTTGATCATCTCCTCAGCTGTGTCAGTGGAATTCTCGGAGCATTTGCTGATAATATACGAGGAGCTTGCTAGAGCGGGTATCCAGCAGCTAGTGGAATCGTTGAGCAAGCTGCTGACGATCATCCGCCACATTCTATCCGTTGGAATCACCAATAATCTATTGAGTATAACAAAGCTAGTGAAAATTATTGAGAGTCTTGCAACCATCTTCAAGACGGTGTTGGACGCGCCATCGACGTGGAACATCATCAGCGGTGACGAGATCATTCTTAATATCATCGGTTGTATGAGCAACGCCTTTGCTAGTGCCGAATCCTCGCTAGATTCCTCCAACTATCTCAACTGTTTGATGCAAATATCCAGATTTTTTAGTGTCGTTGCCTACACCACCTCCTTCTCACCTTCCGACGAGCAATATTACCAACTATATCAAAAATATCGGCTTTTCAATCAAGAATTCATCCGCTTAGTGAAGGAAACGAAGGTGTTAGTCTCACTACATGCGCAAGAATTTGTTTTTAATGGTTTGTTTGCCATGATAAGCAGTCACACCAGCCCGGACGCCATCGTGAATCCCTACTCGGTAGAGGTGCTCTTGGATACTCTTGAATGCGTGGATACGGAGTTTGGCGTGCAGATACTAGATAAACTCATCGAATTCACCGATCGCACGTACAACGGCTACGCGCGATTGAGTGAGTCCAAGATAATTGTGCTCATAATTGTGAAGTTCCATCGTTATTTAACGGAAAAGTCGAGTCTACTGGGCCAGAAGCTGCTGTTTATAGTGAAGAAAACCATGCGATTGCACTTGTCCGTTGAGGATTTTTCATATTACATCAATTACTTCATTAGAAATGATGTTATTGTGGACGAAGCGCGGACATTCTTGTTACCACCGTCATGTGCGTACTCGAGTTCACATGTGTCACGTGCCACGGATTATATCGATATCCTCATTGAACTTGGCTACCAGCGCACTACCTCGGCAGTAGAACCTAGTAGTAAATCCAACTCAGTCCGCATGTATAGTGACGACATCCCACATATTATACTGGGAAGTGGCGCATCTAAAACAAAACTAGAAACTTCATTTATAAATATACTTATCAACGACAATGACTTGTCTCTGCACACCAGCGGATCCATCACCTTCAGCATGTGGCTGAGACTACCTGCGCCGACTGGTGGTAACTCGTGTCTACCGCTCTTGGCGCTGTGCACCAACGCTGCTGGCGGTTGCTTCGTCGAGGCTTACTACGATATTAAAGAGAATAATATCCGCGTAATCTGGAAGAAAGGAAGCGTTTTAACGACAATTTGCTACAAGAAACTTGCTCCTTTTGCGCTGCAGGAATGGACTTTGTTTACGTTACAGTTTAAAAAGGCTCGCACCATCTCTCCGTCTTTCAAGGTATTCACATTCATCAATGGTTTGAGTGCAGAGCCGTTGAATTCCAACTCGATGGACATCGATATACCATTAGCTTCCGACCAAATTGTTGAACTTGTTGTTGGTAAATTATTTTTATGTCAGCTTGCGCCGCAACGCAACTCTTCCTCGGATGGCAGCACGAGCTCTATGGATCCCGACAATATCCCTGTGTGGCACCTAGGCTCTCTGAGTGTCTATGACGAGGCTATAAACAGTAACCAGGTTGGAATGTTGTTTATGATGGGACCGAAAGGTTGGAACTTGTCGTTCTCTCCGTTAATAAACAAATCCAAGAATTTAGCGACAATTGCATGTAATTTGCTGCACAAAATTGATCAGCGTTGCAGCAGCATGACCGTGCGAGAGTACCTGGCAAATATCGGCTTGAGTGGCATTGAAGAGGCTGTGGATCCCCTGCTTGAGCGATCAACAAACTCTACAAAAATTGATTTATATCGAATAAATCACCCAAAACTTTTGTTTTTGTCTCACAATATCACGGGTATTATGCTCAACTTGCAGGC
>JACCDO011734879.1_pt1 | contig 21005 bp, 10 predicted proteins | sample 7446101 | NCBI WGS metagenome assembly JACCDO01 (sample SAMN15323440, study PRJNA562643) | freshwater metagenome | isolation source: river surface water | place: USA:Blue River Watershed | collected 2017-08-16
TGGCTAAATGCGGAAACTCTGTCTCCAACGTTACTTCCAATTGCGATATAGGCCATATTATCCCGCCTAGTCCATGCATCACTCCTCAAACCACGTACAAATGTTGTGTGACCCAGCAAAAGTAATGGAAACAATTTTCTGAGAAAATTTCGCTGTAATACTACTGCCATGACTACCACCTTCAAGTTAGATCATTTGATCAATGGTTACTGGTTTTACTTCGATCAGTAGATGGGATGTGCGTCACTATTTTCCTGTGGGAAATTTTTTTTTGTCCCACCAAAAACCGGCCTAAAATCGTGTTGAAAACTTGAAAATGGTAGTTTGAACCTAAATACTAGTCGAATTCCCGACACCCTTAATTGGTTTAAAGTATTTTTCAAGAGATCCACACCTCCTTATGGAACCAAGAAAAAGAAAAGGAAAACATAAAAAGTCTATTACATAAACAAAACATATCACTGTACAACTGTCCAATCGCTTCTTTCACTTCATTTTCTCTAATAATTCACCCGCACTATCTCGTAACTGTATCAACTTTGCCTCAAAATCATAGGCATCAATTAACGATTCCAGCTTCGTGTCGTCACTCGGTAAAGTATTTAATTCTTCCATATATTTTCTGACTCTTGATCGCACTGTATCCCTCTGCGTATTGTCTAATGATGTCACTAAATGAACTACTCTATCATGGACGTAGGTTGTGTTATCTCGTGAGTCATCACCAGTACATAGCTTATTCATATCCGACACAACATACTCGCATATCTCGGCTAGACAATTTTTCGCTATTTCATCATCCCTTGCATTATTATACTTTTCAAATTCTTTGGAAAAGTTATTTCCAATAACGGTAATGGGCAATGCCATCAGCAAAACACCGTAGTACATACAAATACATGCGATAATTCTTCCACCGGTGGTAGTTGGCGTTAAATCCCCGTAACCTACAGTTGAGGATGTGACAACTGCCCAATACATGCATACTGGTATAGATATAAAGTATGTCGGTTCATATCCTCCACCTTCGAATGACTTGACTAGATATTCTCCATTTGGATATTCAGAGGTGACTTGATAGGTTCCACCTTCAAAGAAATATATGATGGAACCGAAGAAGACAATGCCTAAAGTTACAAAAAAGGCAACGAGAAACAGCGCGTTTGACGCCTTGTACATTGTAGTAGCAAGCATCGCAATGCCTTGACTATTCTTTCCTACTTTTAGAATACGAAAAATTCGTGCTAACCGAAGAACTCTAATGACTGACATCGAGCTATTATTCGTACTAGAAGTAGAGAGCAACTGCGCATAAAATGGTAGTATCGACAGCGCATCGATAATGTTTAAAGGATCAAGTACGTAATTAGTAAGTTTGTGATACCAAGGAATCAATGAGTCATCAGTATTACTGATGTAATGCTTTCCGGAAATACTCCTTCTAAGCATTGCCTTTCTATTTTTTTCCCTACCACACTCGCAATATTTCTTGATTAAAACGTCCAAACGATGACCCATTTCATGCAACAAATTAGATAGGAAGGATACTTTTAACAAAGTAGGTTTTTTACTATCAGCCATTTTTTTCTTAGCTAGTTCTAATATATCATGATCATCTGCACCAGATATATCTTCGTCTAAGTTTTTGTATTGAGAATCATCTTCCTCATGATAACCTAATAATCTATCTGGCATAGTTACACTTAATAAACACCTCAACCCATAATCAATAGTAAAAATAGATACACATGCTAATTCTAATATTCCACTCCATGATGGAGCTTCAGGTTCGCATACTACAGTATTGGGACATAAACTTTCATGGTCACAAACTGGATGAGAACAAGTATCTGGCCTAGATTTGAATGATGGTATTGTGGCGATAATGTAATTAATACAAGATATCACAATTACAATCATCATTAGTGAACTAAAAGCGATACCAAGAACACATGATCGAGGATCATCCATACATACGAATATTCTCTGTAAAATATTTAACGGGAATATGATTGGCAACTTATTTTCATCCTTAACACCTTCTCTCGAGTACATTGATGACACAAATAAGGGCATTCGTACATCCCCCGCAGTCTTTGCACTGGTTTCGTGCTGGACATCAATTCCAGTTAATTCGACACCTTTATCATCTGCCATTGTAAAAGCTTTCAATTTATTTCACTGGAACATCTTACTAATTTTAAATTAAATGCTCTTTAGGAAGGATACTTTTGTTCCATTTTCAACAGCTGTTTTAGACCTAAATTTTTAGACCGACTCCGGCGTCAGCCAACTCCGTTAAGTTTTAATGCCAGAAAATCTAAAAGAGATTTGGATAGCAAGCAGAGCAAATAGCGCGATTCATTTCATTTTCATAATTTATTCGGTATAAGTAAATCGATTACCAGCAGCACCGGTACCATCATCCGTAATTTCAAAACCATTTGGGATCAGCGATAAATCAACAATTACCGAATGGATGTCAGAACAGGAGAAAAATGCGTTTCAAATAAAGCTTGCGAGCAGCACCGATGCAGAGTTGCGGGCACTATTGAAAATAAAGCTTAATCATGTCAAAGATCGAATGGAAGCATCGACAACGAATAATTTTCCCAGTGAAATTATTATACAGCAGATTCGAGATTATTCGCAAACAAAAATGCATTTACTTACTGAATTTGATGTGTACACGGATGCGAAAACTATATTGGCATCGTGTGCAAAGGTCAATAAGAAGATATTGAATACTAGTAACTGCACTTTTCCATTGGTAGCGAAAACTATGGCTGAAATTATATACAATTTCATACGAGGCACGGATCAATGGCATGTAGAAATCATGCAGCTCTATTTAGACGATGCTTTAGCTGGCAGATTATGGGTTGATTCTGCAGAAAATAGTGTTTTTGTACAAACTATCCTGAATTCAATCGTTTTGAAATCTAATGTAAAGGATAAGCTAGGTCTGTACAATAGATTTAGTGCTTGTTATGCAGATTTAGAAGTATTGATATTAGGGAATCTTAAATCTAAATCGCAAGAGCCATCTTCTGCATCTCTAAATCATTTATTATTAACGTTATTTGATTTTACTCCATTACCCTCGGTGAGATCATTAGTGTCAAAATTATTAGAAAAATTGTTAAATAATCCCGCCATTTTGGAAAATGTGAAGAAATTAATTACTAAATTAGTGGAATGTATTGAACCGCGTAAGGAGGATCCTTACACGAGTGAAATTGATATGATTAACGTTTCAGTTGTTGAAAGCATAGTTAAACTGCGTAGTTCATTGATGAAAACAACTGCTCAGATGGAGTTTTATAAAACTATTTTGACCGCTATTGTACAAAAGAGTCGTTATTTAGCCAAGTTAGTACTTAAGTTATTGATTGAGCAAGACGTAGAAGACGGGTATAGTCGAGCGGCGAATACAAAGTTAGTGTCGTCGTTATACTTGATATTGCCTTCAGATACTGCTAGTCAAGTATTTGGCATTGTGATCAATGAAATAATTCATGCAAATGCAATCAAGTTTACTGCAGCTAATTATAATGTAGGTGCAAAGAACATTCTGGACGAATTGGCTAAGTTATGCCGTACCATAGGATTAAAGAATATTGAAATTAAGATTTTTCTTCGAGAATTGTTTCCCGAAAACGACCACGAATCACTCGTTGCGAGGTACGTGACTCAAGACTGCAGCTTGAAACATCTATATTTTGCATTAATTGGCGAAGTTTTGATACTTTTACAGCTTTTATTCTGCCAAGAAATCGTGGTAAACGAGAAGGAGGGTCTGATGAATAAGGACAAGCAGATTCCTTCGAGCACAAGTACTAAAAAGGCTGCGGTTTCTTCGTTATTCATTAATAAATCTGTTAAAGTAGCGAGTAAAGTTCCAGTAGCAGCCAAGAGTGGTGGTGCGAATGACTCGACAGGTAACCAGTTGCGTAAAGAAAGCATATTTCTAATCCAAGAAGTAGCATGTACTTGGATCAGTTCAATTTACATCAAGATGTACAACAGCCATAATAGCAGTGTCGACACCAATGACAACGGCAGCACTTGGTTGGAATGGGTAGAGAAAATTACCGTTTTCTTCAAAGGAATCCAATCGTTCAATTTTGAGTATGATAAAACCGCGTTATCCAATTTAAAGGAAGTTGGAGGCGCGAGTGATCCGATGCTTATTTCTTTAATAAACTTGGCTGCAACCTCGTCGGCAACGTCTAAAACGAACATGTCTCTTTGGATAAAACTGATCGATGATGTAGTTCAAAGGGCAATGCTGCGACACAACATTTACGATGTAAATGACGTTAAAATAGTTCATCGTCTGTTCTCGTTGACGTGTATTAGTGTCAGGACAAATAGTTGCGACAAGTATACAGTTGACACTCATTTATTCGAAAAGGCGCAGAACAGCGAGGGACTCTTTCGACAGCCTACTAAGGATATAAAACCTCAGCGAGCGGGTAAAAATATCCGTCGCAAGCTTCCACCATTTCTACCGCCAGTTGCGGATAAATGGCTCTACTGGAGAGTCTGTATTTTGTGCTACTTACTTGGTTGCGGGAGTCCAGGTACTATTGGCAAATATCTCTGGACTCATGTGCCTAGTATAAAGAATTTGATGTTAATGACGCTATCTTCCAGATTCAACCACAAACTATCCAACGCGTCGCAAGCCTCGGATTTCAATGACTCAGTACTGTTTCTACACTCTCAGAATTCGTATGTTATATATCACAGCGACTGCAAAGGTACTCTTATGGTTACGAAGGAAAAGGTTGAGCCGATCAACAATATCGACGTGTTTGAGGAGTCTATTTTGGAGCTGGAGACAAAATTACACAAGCACTTGTTCGAACCGATTGCTGATGAAATCTACATGCAAAATTCGGCAAAAATGAAACGGAAATTGTTGTATTTAGAAGAACAACGGCGAGATGAAGAAGAACGTATTGAACGGCGAGAGCGCGAGAAAAACGCTCGAGCGGAACGAGCAGCTGCACGAGCAGGCATGAAACAATCTAGCATCCCTGCCACAAAGGATAAAATCGACGAAAGCATTGAGATGCAAGTAGACGACAATGTCACCACAGAAGAAATAGAATCTGTGTATGTCGTACCTGAGTTAACCAGTGATTCCCCTTCGCCATACTTCACACAGTTTCAGGATGCAAGATATGGCGACGAAAAAGATGAGGGTATTGTGTTCCTGAACCTTGCTGGACTTCCTAGGCGCCCTCCTGTTGACGCCATGCAAGTGCTGAAGAAATTGGATAGTGCGTACAATTTTGGCAGCGTCTTGCGAATGTGTGTAGATCCTGACTTCATCGAGTCGACGCTGCTGGGTCTAGATGACAGCCGCGATGTCAAGAATGAGAATAGCACTTGCAATTCCATGTCAAGAGAAGTCATCGAGAAATCCAAGTCCTGGTTGTTACCGACCATCGCCGTGGATACAAGTATACTAAATCGGTTGCCAGCAGTAACTCGTATCCACATCCTTTCAATATCCTCATTTTCTATTTGGAATTTCTGCGAAAAATATCAATTATGGGATGCAGAGGAAGCGCATCTGCTGGAGCAGCAGGACTGCAGCACTAATATATCTTTAATGTGCAAACTTACACTTCAGTTGAGGGCGGAGTTGGCGAGCGAGGGTGCAGTAGCTGATATGGACGAATTAATGCAATATTTATTTCGCGACCTTCATAGTTATCGACGGGAAGTGAGGATCGCCACTCGCATGACATTGAATTTGCTGTTAGCATTGTTACAACCTGATGAAGCTGGTGTGGAGGATGCACATACTATACTTTTTCGGATTTTACGACAAAGAAAGTTTCATCAATGCGACTACAATAGCTTGTGCGTTCTGCTGCCAGCGAGTATTCAAAACAGCTTAAAAGTCTCACTAATGACAAGCTTGTACGTGGAAGGCGACGTTGCAGCTAGTTTCGAGATACTAACTTCACCGATCATCCCGATGATCCACCAGATTACTTTTTTCGCGACTCGACCACTGCAAATTGGCGCTATGATTTGCAACGACGAGTTGCATCCAAGAGTACAAAAATTATTTGTGGAAATCGCTGACCACCTCATAAGCTGCATAAAAAGTGGCAAAGAGTTGAAAGGTGTCGTCGCTTCGCAGCACGGTGGCGACAGTGCGGACTTCAACTTCTTATCGTCGCAGAAACTATATGTCTCGAAAGATGCGTTGCGATTCATGCTACACGCGTACCACTTATACGTTAGGTTTATGTCCAGCGAAGACGAGGTTGTGCTCGAAGAAGGCCAGGAAAACGACTTGAGTGACAGCAATATAAAGGCGTCATTGTTGGAAGTGGTCAAAACCGTGAGTACGATACTAGATGTCGTTAGCATCGAGGAAATGGAGCTGTTGCAATTGTTCAAGTTTTCTTTAGCTTTTACAACTGATGCCGAATGCGGTCATTTCCTCGTGAACTTACCGGCAAATATCGTCTCTAAACTGTTGATTACCCACCACGAAGAGTATTCGCCCTCGATGCTGGCATGCATAATAAGGTCCCTGGGAGTCGCCAACTGCATTCCAGTTCAAGGTAATGTCACTATGCAAGAATCCCTTCGAGAGACTTTCCGCGTACTCGTTTCGAAATCCAATGGAAAAGAGTACGAGTCACTACTAAACTCACCAACTTTGAAATCTCTATTTGATGCATATGTCCCTGCGGTCCAAAATACAAGTCCAACACATATGCAGCTGCCTTCGATTTCAAGTACCGATGAAGTGCAGTCAAAAATCGATATGCCAGTGTCTCAACGAAACGATGTCGCTATAGAGGTAGTTGTCACAAAATTAATCACCATTCACCAAGATCTTCCATGGGAGCAGAAGCTGGTTGCAATGCTTCCATTTGTATCGGGATCGCCTACTGTTAATTGGGACAACTTGTCGACGGTTCTAAAGACAATAAAATCACAGCAATTATGTGACAGTGACGCTATTGTCACCGCAGTTGTCTATTTTACATTGAAAAATGGTATCAAGAGTACATCGTTTTTGAGCGCGCTAGAAATATTGGTCGAGTACGTCGCTACCTTGCATATAAAAAGGTCCACTCTAGAGCAAAGAATCAGCGCGAAGCATCCACTACTACAAACTCATTTCACCGGTATTAGTACAGTGCAATCGTTGGTGGATAGCACCCTGAACTTATTGGCTACATATGTTGGCAACCACACCGACTTGACGAAAGCATTGGCTATTCTGCGAGATAAACGGATGCATTATTTCAAGTCTGACGAATTAGTTGTCGTTGAAATCAATGAAGATGTTGATGGGTCGCACTTGCTTCAGCTTTTGGTCTATAATATATACCTACGATTTCCAGCTGAAGTATCTAAAGTCTTCTGCTCCAGCGATGAAGATAAATACAACTTCCACTGGCATATGACAAGTCTTCAGCGACTCACGTGCAACAGCTTAGCTGACGACAATCGATACGATGATTCCATGCCATCAAAAAAGAGGTATAGTTTGAAAACGGTGCACCCTTATTCGGATGCGTTAACTTCAGCCGCAATAAGCCAGGAGAATCTAGATGCAGGCGATGACGTTGCATGCTACTGCCCTGCAGATCATGTCTTCACGCTGTCATTGATAACTCTTTTTAATGGAATGAATTCTAAAATTCAAAACATAAAATATTTAGATTGCAGTGATGAAAGCATAGCGTATACCGACTTGAAGGGAGATGTCGACACAGCGAGTCAGTTTATCCTGTCTGTGGCAACAGAGCATCCGACAATCTTCATGCGTCACATAAATTATATACTGCGAGAGTTAAGAGTAGCTATTATGATAGACAATAACAGCATTGGCACCAACTCCGATCACCATAATTTGGTGTTTGATGCCGAGGTTGCGAGTCGCGAACATGTTGAAATTAATGTGAAATTTTCGAATACAAGCGAAAATTTATATTTATTTCAAGTTGTTCACAAGTGCTTCGACGCACTCACTCCGTACTTGGACAAGCACGACGCAGTTACCCATGAAATCAGAAATATAGTCGATTCGATGATGTAGATGATGTATATAATTGTACTCTTTTTAAAATCTCTTCGCAGTTCCGCATATACGGCCCCAGGAACTGGTCCGTCGATGTGACACTCCCTTGCCTTGCTTGGCTCTAAAAAAAACCTGGGAGTCCAACTTGGAAAGAAATGCAATTCACAATGATGCTCTTCCTCTTGGCAACTTACTGCTGTCTCTTATACGTATTGGCCTATGATCTACCTCTATATCCGTTGCCTTTTCAGCGTGATTTGGTGTATAATCCTGATAAGTTAATGAAGGGAGTAGATGTCTTCATTCTATTATCTCTACTTTATAAAGATCCAAGCGTAGCTGGTAGATACCCATCGTTTATTCCTTCATCAATATACAATGAAGACTCAATGAAATGCGCTATAGCATTTCAAGAAATGCATAATATTACTGCAAGTGGCATTGTTGATTTAGAAACTGCAAAATTGCTTGTTCAATATTTCAATCTTCCTGACAATATAGAGTCTATTAATGAAAACGACAACCAGCTAGATCAATCTATTAGCCATCGTCAACTAGATCAAGAAACTTGTAGGAAGTTGAATTTCACAAAATCTTCAACAATAGGTATGCTCTTTTTCGTATACGAACGCAATCACACAATATTGGAGGAATTTACGCGACAAGCTGAGAATAGTGCTTACACCTTTAAAAAATACAATCCTGGATTAAGTATAGGTATTTATACTACAAAACATAACAAGTTATCATTTCCTTTTGACTTTGTTGGTATCATAGACGACAAAGATATACCTAAAGGGCGCCAATGGAGTACTAGAATACAATATATGGCAAAGTCACCTTATGAAGTTACATTAGCAGTCGATGCTGGAGTGTTATGCTGTAGTGAGAATGTTTTCCAGTTATTGATTGATTATTATTGCTCTTTTTCCCATGAGTATGATATAGCATTCAACTCGAAATATGCATTAAACACATTATCACCAACATCAACTAAATTTTTACCACACAACTTTTTAATACTATATAAATGGAATGCTACAATAAAGCATTTGTTTGAATTATGGTACATTTTAAATAATAAACATATCCACGGGGACGACCAGACGACATTATACAGGAGTTTGCAGTCACTAAAATTAACTAGTATGCAAGCAAAGGTCGGTCGGATCAAGAACAACTTCGCTACTGCATTTGTGAAGGCAAATGAAAGCATAAGTATGCCACTTCGATCTACCCAGTTGATAGCGCCTGGTCCAGTGGAGATAGCACATTTGAGAAGTTCGCCTAGTGGCCACGATAGCGCATGCGCGCTTTACAATGACCCTAAATATGTAAATAAACCTAGAGTAATGGTAGATAATAACGGACTTTTAACTTCAAGTTCGAGATTTCCTATGGGTAATTATAATTTATATACTTCACTAATACACATTTACTCATTCGTATTTACTACTTATCTAGCATTTAATCAAATGGAATTGGACCAATTAACTAAAAACAGAGCCCCATCAATCAACTGGACTGATTTCAATCACCAATTGGTGTATAAACAGCCGTAATAGTACATTACTGTTAGTATATTATTTTATGTGTATTATAATATTACCACGTTACCTTCAGCGTTAACTTGATGCAAATCACTTTTATTTCTTAAGGTTTGGATGCGGGGTGTTAATTTTCTGTGAGGAGAGAAGCAGATTGCAGTTGTTCCATATATATATATTAAGGTCATTAAATTTTTACATCCGTTTCCTGTAATTCATAATTTATACACTATAGGACAGTAACTACTATATCCTGAATTTCTAATATAAGTAGACTAACGCATAAGAGAGAGTCCAAAATAATACGAATGACATCGCATTTGCTGAAATTCCACTCAAAGTGAAAGACACAAAATTAACATTTGTATATTTCTTAATATCAAACTTCAATTTGAAGAGGAAGCCTAGTGATGTGACAATTGAAGTAAGGAGTAACATCAGTAGCCCATTCAGTGACGTCAGACCCATTACACCACAAATTATTCCTCCTACAATAAACATTAGAATACGCACCTTGTTAATTAAATGCATATTCATCTGCAGCGTTTCTACTAGCAATTGAGCATTACCTTCAACACTTAAGTCTATGGGATCCATTGGTTTATACTACTAAATGAGATAAATATACCCCTACAAGTCGAAGAAAACTAACTGGAAGAAGACTTTTGGTACTGTCGTCTGGCAAAATTTTTTTGGAGGCAGACCCGGCCGGCCGATAGATTCCAGAAGAAATTGGTAACTACTTTCTTAAAATTTCTCACCCACTTTCTCCAACGTTTCATGCATATCTTGACAAAATTTCCTAATGGTAAAAAAAAAACAACTCTAAATAGCTTATGTTAAATACAAGCCAGTCAGTCCCCGGAATACCGGGCAATTTGGTGTAACACTGGTGGTACCGCGATTATCAAGGGAACATATAATCAAGAGAAAAGTTTAAAATATACTAAGCTTAACGATGTATAAACAACTTATAGTATTAGTGCTGTAGTGGTCTAGTTCAGGGCGAGTAACAGTTAATTTATTATTAGATTAGATTAGATTAGATTAGAAATACAATGACACCATTTCCCTTTGCGGATTCTGCGACTGATAATTTTAAATCAAGACTCTTTACTATCGCCATCCTGAGTGTGGTAATGATAATTATGCCTATATCTTTTGATTTGCTAGTACAATCAGATACTCAGATTTCAAGTTTCTCATTATATTTCCAGTCTAATTATGATGATGTGAGTACTAATAAAAATAACCCGATTATTGATAATACTAACGAACCTTACAATAGACCAAAGATAAATACTACATGGAGGAGTGAAATCATGAAAAATTCTAGCGCTGGAGAAACTTTATGTGCTTATCTACGCGCTAATCCGAATGAACCAGATATTATTTTTTACAACAGAATGCCAAAAGCGGGGAGCAGTACAATGCAATTGTTGTATACTTCATTATCAAAAACAAATAACTTTAACCGACTAGGAACTTCGCGTAGATTCTGGTTGTCATCTATGAATGTCACTGAATTTGAAGGAGAAATCATGCAATTGACAAAACAAAACAAGAGACAATTCGTCATAGACGGACATTGGTATCAACAAATGTTTAATGCTAGCTTAATCAATCGCAATATGGAGTATGTGCAGTTAATTAGAGATGCTAAAAGTTGGATAAAAAGTGTGATAAGTTACACACTATTTGATTCCGTTGGAGCTGCGAAGGCAAGACGAAATCATACTTTTGATAATTATTTAAAAGGTATGTTAAATATAAACCATACCAACTACAATCAATGTTTTGATGACTATAGTTGCCTACGAAATACAAATATTGAATTCAATCCTGATCACATGATTCCTTTTGTATGCAATCAAAGTTGTGGTTATAATAATGTATCACCACATAATAGCCGAATCCATTTGCCTACTTTAAATAATCCTGATACATTCGTTGTTATTGGCGTACTGTCTCACCTAGAGAAATATCTCTACGTATTAGAATGTGCTTATCCTAATGTTCTAAGAGGAATTTTAGACTTATTTCTGAATGATAAAACACATGCTAAAAAATCTACTAAACTAAATGACACAAATGCATTACTTACACTTGTGAATGATACTTACAATAGTGCTGTTACTTACAATAAGATGTATTATGAAGTTGAAAAGATACTATTAAATCAATATGAATATTTAAAAGTAAATAAGAATAACTGCTGCAGAAAACAGAAGAATTTTAGGTAGATAATGCCATGCCATAGGTGCGTGGGAAATAATATAGTTTATGCTTATTTATAGATTGTTGTAACTTACTGATGACTCATTAACTGCTCTTTCGTGTACAGAAGTGTACCTGGAAGAAGGAGCGATTTCCGGTCCCAATTATTTGATTTTTTTTTCAATTTTCAAAAACACGAAGAATCAAGAAGGCAAGTAGGATGCACTCATCAGTTGGGGGTCTCTACAACTACACGCTGTCTAGCACATCTCCGCACAGCCAGTCACTAGCGTCTTTCCCTGAAGGTATTACCTCTTTATTGAACATGACAACCTCTCGCTCACCCACTTATACTTTACTGCAGAATACCTACCCAAAGGTCCAGTTGACACAGTAAAAGTTCGCAACTTTGCAGAAGCAAGATTCGCACAGCTTAAAGCCAACCCAGAGTTAGTCAATGATAAGTATAAGTTCATAGCCCATTTAGAGTCTATAACGGATGGAATCATAGGAATGAATAAAAAGAGTGACCAGATGACCTCAGGTAGTAGTACGGTGCGAGATAATCACCCTGCAGCAACCTCCCACTTTTCTCTAGGCCATACTGTCTTTAACACTGACAGTATTAACTTGGAAAATTATAAATTGCCTGGTAATGAGTCACTTAGTAAGTTGAAGCAACTTCGAGAATCGTTCAATGGATACAACGTAATGAGCGCAAGCGTCAATAATGACGAGAAAAGGGTATCATTTGTTTATCCAAATGATGATAAAGTCGAAAATGATGACTCAAAGAATACTAATCCTATTCCTCAAGTTGATAAAAGTTTATCATCAAAACCTGAGGTGTCGACTCGTGATGATGACTTTACCATACCCTCTAATTCAGGTAAATTTGCTGTTGGTGGTATAATTTCTACTGAGAATCTCCCCAAAATTAGTCGCGAAGAAATTATTCTCCAACCTAAACTCACCGATGAAATAGACTTTTCTGGAAACTGGAAAGGATCCAAGAGCACTAATGGTAGTAATAGATACTCCGCTGCGCCTCTTGCCAGCGGTGGCAGCAGCTCTTTGAATAAATCTTTGGATCTTTCTGGATTGTCGACAGAAAAATTGAAAGAAATAAATGCTAAATTGACTCGTTAATGTACATACTATGTTCTATGTCTTTGTAAAATAACAACAAATTTTCACTGATTTTATCTCGGCGAGTGCATTCCTAATCGAGTGTCGTACTCCAGCTTTAAATATTGCAGGTAACGTGCATAATAATAATTATCGTGCTTGTTCACTACTATACCAACAACGATTTGCAGTAACGGTAATATCACCAACATGGCCCAAAATAACCAACCAAGATGCATAAAACTTGATAAATTGTCCCTCATATAGCCCCTGACGACCATAACTACGACATGAATTCCAGACACTAAAAACAGCACCAAGTAGTAATACAAATGAGACGAAAAAGTCGGAATTTTGTCGAGGGATTGCCCTCGTTCAAGCAACGTAAAGGATTGAGCTATCAACGACAACAGCATTTCACACGACATTAAATCTTGAATAAGCCAAAACTTGCTGATACCGTTAGAGTCGTTAATATCAATTACTGAAAAACTTTTTTGACCGGCATACCACGGACTACCTATGTAGTCACTCTGACTTGTGGCAGCTAGTGATATTAAACCAATTAGAAACACCGAGACACAGACGCAACTACAGCGAATCGCTAGATACTGCATAAATCGTTTTTCGTCGCCAGGTTTTCTAGTGAGCATACTCTTTCGAGGGGCGTTTTTCATGGCGACTTTATCGGGTCCATCACTAAATGCTATAGCAATTGCAATGAGAGGAACATGCACTAGGATAAACAAGATAGCTAAAGACGGTGGCAGCGAAGGAGGTATATCCATAGGAACTGCTTGGGACATTAGCGGCCACATACCCAGTGAAAGGAAAGAGATACAACTAAATGCCAATGCTTGCAACACATTCAATAAGAATATGCGCCCAAACCTGATTGCTTCCAGTAATGATGACAATCGCAACTCAGATGGCAATTCTACCGTTGACGGACCAGGAAACATGTCAACGGACAACAAGTTGCTATGAGCGTTAGGATTAGAGGTATCTATATTCAAACACGTGCTAGTAACATCGTGCAGGGTTGCCGTGCTAGGAATTTGAATAAGTGGTAAGCACCCCAAACCAATAAGTTTGAAATAAAATAACAAATCGAACTTGGATATTGATGCAATACTTCTGTTAGGATAGTTTATAAACGTGTTATCAACGTGGGTTGACAACCTGTCGCTCGGACTGTTACCTGGTAACATAGCGACAGCAACAGGGACATCTGATGCGGCAAATATCGGCTGATTAAGAGCTCGATAACTACTTCCTACAGTCAACACTACTTCGCCGTAACCTCTGAAGACTTGAACCATTTGATGAATCGTCTGAGGAGTGGCATCAGTGTATAGCGAGACTAATAGCGGCACATTATCTACTTCTTTTAAGTGTTTCTTTATCGCATCAACACCATGGGGCAGCTTCGCATGCACATCCCAATCTGCATATTGACTAATATATCTATGAGGGTCATGCTCACTAGCACCGTCTAAATCACGCAAAGATATGGCACAATTCCAATCAAATTGCAAGCCAATCTTCTCCGCGACAGGTTTACTTCTGCGCATATTACGCGGACTAAAATAAATAAAACGGATACCAGCTTTTGTCAAATGTTCCACTAAATCAGGCACCTCTTTCTTGATGGCAACAGACGACGCCGCCATTCCTAAAAATATTTGCTGGCGCATACAAGGCCATATACTCGCTTCAACACTTCTTGCTCGTTTGATTTGCTTGCTTTTATTGCCGTTCTTAGCATACTCATTCACGGTTTCTCTGTTGACTTTATTGTAGAGGAGTTTGGTTCCAGTATCCGTTTCAGCTGCAGCAGCACCACCCACTAAAGTTGCATTAATTCCGCTGTAAACATCTTCCTCGTCTGCATAATTATCCAGCGAGGAATACTGTGCAGTATCCAACGACCTTGATCTCACAAGCGCAATAGACTTCGAGGTGTCTCCGGTGGTATTAACTGAAACAAAAGTGCGAACATTTTCGTTCCCTCCCTTGTCGAAAGCAGATACGACGTCATCAATGCTAATGTTGGAAGTCTCTTCCTCTACCTCAGAGGACAACTTACTGTTTACATTTACACTATTCAAGTCAGCGCTTACACCGCTTTCAACAGCGCCTGCTGCATCTCCACTATATGACGCTCGAGAGTTGTTTCTTTGCGCTATACTGAGAGAGACCTGCTCATCATTATCTATCTCGTCCATTTCATTAATAATTTCCTCGTTGTTGGACAGAGATGGATTCATCGCACCTATATTATGCGCGAAAAAATCATCGTATGAGGTCATATCTATGAGTTCCGTCTCAAGTCCATCGCCCATCTTTGGATCACTTGCTTCATTCGTGGTTGACATCAAAATCGATTTCACCGGTGTACCGACGTTGCCACTGACAGCAGAGCCACCATTACCGCTTTGATTCAAGAACAAGTCAGAATCACTCCGACTTCTCTTGATGCTCACGCTATCCTGGTCTGCAAAACCCGTCAAGGAGATTTCATCTACATTAACCTCTACATTAACCGATTCTGATTGCGCTGCAGCGCTAAAGTCCATTTCACTGCCTTTGTACACATTTGAAGTCACAACTTCTTCATTATTTCTTGCCGAATCTTCCACACTAGCAACAGGGGCTTTTGTGCTTCCTGATTTATCTTCTGGACGAGTGCTGTCATGCTTTTTAATGGTGCTGATTTCTTGCTCTTCCAGCTCTTGATATGTACTAGGATCCACAATAAATACACAATTAGGTTGAGCTAATTGCTTCTCGAGCTTACTAGTAGTGTTATCCAAGTTAGCACCACTTGCAGTGTGTGCATTCACTATAATTGAGTGAAGTGTAGTAGGAATGGGCGTGTATGAAAATGCCACAACATCAAAATCCTCTAGATCCCAACGATTATATACATTCAGCACTTCTTTACGATCCGCCGCTGATAACGGCGAGATACTTGATCCATCCCAACACTCTCTACAGTAATTCAGCAACAACGACGGATCCCCTTGGGACATCAACTGGAAACTATTGGACCGTGAGTCGTTGACAATACTTGCTCTGACATGTGGGAAAAGAGTACCTCTACGACGCGTTTCTTCTTGTCCCCACGCGTGCATATCTAGTAATAACTTTACGTCTCCAAGACCAGGAGCCATCACATTCATTTCAAACATTTTAGTGAATATTTCTACGTCAATATCCTCAAATCCGATGCATTCGGCAAGCTCCTTCAAAGCCGACAGCGGCATCGTCTCGCGCACATGTGTGATGAGACTCGACTCGACTCCATTAAATAAATGGGACTTTTTGCTTGCCTTCTTATGCTCTCTACCCTCTTTACTTGTCTCGTCACGGCTAGTTTCATTATCCAAAAAATATTTTAAACTCAACGGCAACGGTTTAATCGAAGAATAAGTCAACGCCGACGCTAGTCCTATAGGCTTGAGCACGGACAGATACTGCCACCATAACGGATTCTCGAATCTAGAGCCAGTTGTATGCGGGACAGCGTGTAAATCCAACAACGTGTAATGCTTTGCAGTTCCAGGTGCTGTTCCTATATCCTTAGTTTGGTTTTCATCAAAAAAGAAAATCTCTTCCGTGATAGAAAACGGCTCGCAAATAATATCGTCATCAATGAAGCAGACCATAGTAACCGCGCCTAGCATCTCTAATATCCTTGTTCTGGCAAGAGGTATAGAGAGCAACATGTCTGTATTGCCACCACGGGTGTAATAATCAATACTCAGTCTGCTTTTGATTACTTTGAAGAAATAGGCCATCAATCGAGAAAAAGTGATACGCGCACTGGCTTCTTCGGCTATTTCCTCAGCGCGATCATCAATGTCTTCATCTAAAAATTCGTCATCTACAGACGTATGATCGTCAACACTACTTGGAACACCTAGTGATTCAGACATGCTGTTATGTCGACCTCTCACAACTCCACTCTTAAGACCATTTGGTTCTACTACAGCTGGATCGCTGGCAATAGAATGTCCTTCTAGTATTACTTCAGTACTTGACAGTAACTTTGCTATCGCAAAGGATTCAATGAACATAAGACTAAGTGGTAATGAGATAGGCATTAAGCACAAAACGATTGTTGCAACTGGAACCAAAAAAGCTTCAATCCATTGCTCGCGAGCAGATTCTAACAAAACAAATCTGATTATCGTGCAAACGCAGTACAACACGAACAGGATGGATGATAGGATTACGCCATTCCTTAGTGCAATTTGGAATAATGTCCTCAGTACAGATTCTTCCCCGATCTTATTCAATTTGTCACGATTTTCTATACTAAAAGACTGGCTATCCCCAAAGTAGTCAAAATAAGTTTCCGTGCCTCCTCTACCGTATTTATACCTGGCATTTTCCTCGTTGAAGAGATTTTGTACATAATGTGCTATTGGCGTTTCATTCAAGTAGAAGCATCGAATTTCACCTGAAAGTGATAATAGTTCAGGACTGTATGACGACAGAGACCTATGCTTTCTTTGCTGCTGTTGCGGTTGCTGATTGAAGTGACTAGTCATGATTTTCACGCCTTTTTGTATTATTGGACCTAACTTAAAGCAGCCTAATTTGTTTTTTATAATAGAGTCATCATTGCTTTTGAAATAATCATTATCGGAAGTATTTGCTATTACAGCCATCTCTCGAACTACTCCAGGGGTAATATCACCAGCCATCAAAGATATTATGTCACCTTTAGCTAATAGTAAAACTGGTATCCTTTGCCATCGATAATTACGAAATGTGCTAACCAAATTTACATGAGCATTACCCGAGCCAATGTCATGTGATTGGTCCGTTTTCGTATCTTCAAAATTTGTATAAGTATCCAAGTAATCGCTATAGTCATCATGAATTTTACTTAACTCTCTCTTCAATTCAATTTTTTCACTAATATGAATCCTACTTAATAATAAATAATTGGCTACACTTACGAAAAGTATTACGATTACTGTAAATATCCTCCCCCAATAGAGATTCTGATTGTCTGTAATTCCAATCGCTATCAAATAAAGTGTGACACAAATACAAGCAGGAGTAAATAAATATAACCATTTATTGAACAACGAAGTATCGTTGAAAATACTTTCATTTGCCGCATTCACATTCAAAGCTGCTCGCAACTCCTGCAGCACTACTTTGCGCGCCTCGCAATTAGTGTTTTCGCGTAGAGAAGTCATTTCATCTATACATTTGACATGGTTTTCACTCTGTTTTTGTCTAAATTTTTTGATTGAACAAAAAAATTTAGCGAGGAAAAGGGAAGTAGCAAGACATATTATGAAGGTGCTTCCATGGCCCAAGTTTATGTCCATGCAGCTGCAATTGGGTGCTAAAAGACGCGGGTTACCATTAGCAGCATTAGATGTGGGAAAGAAACATATCGGGGTTGCTATCAGTGACCCAAATCATTCATTTTCTTCTCCTTTAGCTGTTATTCACAGGAAAGAACCGCGAATGAGCATAGAAGCTCTAAATTCATTATCAAAATCTCTTAATGATATTGTAACCGAGCATTCAATCGGTGGATTTGTTGTTGGATTACCTGTAATGGATGATGGCACTATTACACCCTTCTGCAAAGAAATAATGCAATTATGCGAGAATATAGAATGTATAGCAGATCATACTGACGTTTGCGCTACATTATGGAATGAACGGCATTCAAGTGTTGACGCGAGGGCATTAATCAAACAGTTTTCAACGAAACGTAGTGTTGTTTTAAAAAACAAAGATACAGTTGCTGCAGCTTTAATATTACAGGGGTATTTAGATAAAGCTAATGGACTATAGTTCATTCATTATATATACAATGTTAAAACCTCACATACTACTATATTCTAATTCCACAAGTCGTCTAGCTGTTTTTTCTTACTCCGTTTTCGAAGATAAGACACTGCGACCGTAATGCCTACCAAAATAGTTATGACTAATGAATGATTGAAATCAGAAGACAAAGAATCAAATCCTTGAGATGGCATGACCCTGTTGAAATGCAAATCAATATTTCCAATACTGAGTACTAGCGACGTGGATTCTAACTTACTCGCTACACAGTATATCCTATTGATGCCGTTTTCTAAAGTATAGTCATATGTTAACGATTGTGTCGGGAATAAATTGACAAATGGATTATACATCATCAATCCCTCTTCCTTTTCATGCAAAGTGGGCTCTCCCAAAGGTCTTCTTGGGTGTATACTTCGCATATCGACTGCATAAACTTGACCTGAGTTAAATCCGACTAATATATTTTTATTGGAGATTCCATGAGCTGAAGTGGTGTGCTGCAACGATGTAATTACTCTAGGCATGATGAAAGTTTTCTGCACACAAAGTGGTGGTACACTGTTAAATGCAGAGAACTGGCTGTCCTTTTGTAGTTGTTGTATAACATGTGATCCTTTGGCATTGGACAATGGATTCAAACCGAACTTATCTACCATGCCTTCATACAGGACGATAGAGGATAGCTCCGACCGTTTCGCATTAGAGTTCCAATAGCTATAGATGCACATATTTTCAACAACAACGGAGCGAACCGGAGCACTTCCAAACTCATGAGAAGTACGGTATATTATTTTCCCTGAAATTGTATCAATATAGTACACATTAAGAATACTCTTTTCTTCTTCAGAAATATCAGATGTAGTCTTCGCGGCGGTAATAATCAGGACTGAATGCGGGTTTAAATACTTCAAAAGAATGGAGTCATCGCGTAAGGTGGAGTATCGCTTGTCAATAACGTCTTCATTATTAGGATATGCAACGGAAATTATGTTCTCGTAATTTTTGTTAAACAAAACATTAGTAATAGGCGCGCCGAAGTAACCGTTGTTGGCATTTGTCACCACCCGATAAGATGTCAACATTCCTTCTGCCTTGTCAATTAGGTGAACGTAATCTTCATTGATGTGGTCACCGTCCGACAATTTCGGATACAATGAAATAGCTACTTCGCTACCAACTTCTCTGGGCTTATGAACTAGCAAATAATGAAGCATAGAAACTACCGATGAATCTACATTCTCTTTGACTCCTCTCTTGACTGAGGTACTAAATAGTGACACTACAGGCTGGTCAGGTAGGTTGAATGTTGAGGCAGGTAACACGTGGGATAATTTAAATCGATCATTTACTCCAATATTTCCTGCTTTAATATCCCATACATAGGTAGTTCCGGTGACAGTCGACACTATTAATGTGGCCGAAGAATCGACATTTGCTGTTTTTACTAATTTTACGAAAGCAACTGATTTATCGCCATCAGCATCAGGTATCACGGGAACTAAAGTCTCGATTGCAACTCCTCTAGCCAGGTCAAAAACAGTTACTCGTATTAGCATACTACTAAAAGACATCATTTTACCACTTAAAACATTCCCATCAGTACCGATAGACTCCTCATCGATCACGGTTGATAGTAAGAAACTGATCTTGTCGAAGCCAAATCTCTTCGCCTTAACTGATGTTTTCTTCATTCGTTTGACTGCCAACTCTTTTACTGCATTCCGTCTCTTTGCAAGATTCTCTTGGTATAATTGCGAGTAATTTTTTTTCACAGAACCTTGTCCAAAAACTGCACTTAACGAGTTAACACTTGACACTGCTTTGTCATAGAAGAAGTCGTAATAACCACCTAATATGATTGGCACCTCAACGACAGATTCAGCAAAGGATTGCCCCATATCATACAACTCATCTAGTTGCAACAACAGCCTGCTATTAACGTTGGTCAACATCATGGCCGCCTCGTCATGCTCGGTTAATCCTTGAGTATTCGGCGCATGACCCAGGTGGTGAATGCTGTTGGTGATCACAACCTGTTTAATATTCGCCAATTCCTCATTTCTAGTCCATAAGACCTTACCATCATTTCCAACTAATAGCGTCAACCCCGCTGCATCTACAACCAGTGCTTTGTTGGACAGCGTTATAGAACTGTAGTGCAATGAATTGAGTGCAAGGTTGGATAAAACGGCTTTAAACTCACTAGATGCAATTAA
>JACCDO010497546.1_pt1 | contig 21004 bp, 15 predicted proteins | sample 7446101 | NCBI WGS metagenome assembly JACCDO01 (sample SAMN15323440, study PRJNA562643) | freshwater metagenome | isolation source: river surface water | place: USA:Blue River Watershed | collected 2017-08-16
TTCGGTTAAATAAAAATCTAAATTATATAGTTTATTAATGGAACCAAATAGTTCAAGAAAATATAATAGTCAATTTAGAAAAAAGTTAGTTTCTAAATTCGAAAAACTCAAAGATAAAAGTGACTTTTTAGAAATCTACAATATTATTACTGAAGATATTGGTAATAATTTCTCATCAAACAGAAATGGTATATTTATTAATATGAACATATTATCAGATGATTGCATAGAACAATTAGTAAACTTTATTGAAGAAAAACTTAATTATGCTATGACTCAATCAGAAACAGATAAAATTAATTATAAAACATATAAATTTGATGAAGTTGAAATAATATCAGATATGGGACATAAATTAAGTAATCAAGAAAAAAATATTATTAAAAGAATAAGAAATAAACCATCTGTTTAATTTTTAACTAATAATTTTAATACATCCGTTAACTAATTCTATCCAATGTTCAGATGATTTACTTTTAGTTAGAATGAATAATAATTTCAACGCAATTTTATTATCAGAATTATATCTATGTAATAATGATAATAACCTTGTATTTATTTTAAATTCTAAATTTTCTTTTCTTGAAACAATATTTAGATCACATGATGAAATTAAATTTTCTTTAATAGATGATTCAATTTCTTCAATTTCAATTTTATTCTTCAGTTTATTTTCATAATGAATTATAACTCTATTATTGGTATCACCTTCTAGTAAAAAATATGTGTTTATATTAATATTTATTTTAAGTGTTGGATGATAAATTTCATCATCTTTAACATTGTATGAATTAATTTTTTTAATGTTGTCTGTTTGAATAGAATACACATGTTTATTATCATTTTTTTCTATATTTCTAATAACAACATAAATTGGTATAACATAAATTGTTTTTGTATCGGGTCTATATTTGGAAAAAATACCAACAATCTTATTTTTAATAAATACTGGAGATCCAGAAAGACCGGCGACGTTTTCAATATCGTATAATATCGAACATTTAATTTGTGGAATAGTAATATTATTTTGAATATTATCGAATGGAATTGATTCATATCCTACTACTTTTAAATCATATCTTTTATGATTTGTTTTAATAAATATATGTTCATCTGGTTTTGGAAATTTATTTTGAATTTTTTCTGTTATTTTATATTTACTTATATCTATGTTTGTAGAATCTAATATTAATATTTCACTCCAACACGAATTAATCAATATTGGTAATTCATTATTAGTATCTAAATCATGTACTGATTTTATTGGTAAAAAATGGTGAACTGATACAATATAATTTTTCCCATTATAATTAAGTATAAATGCATTTAACTTTGTTTCTAAATCGCTTGAAATAAATGTCTGTATATTTATTTTAAGGTTTAATGTTTCCTTATCCATTATAAATTAGGTATATATTTACATTATATTTTTTTCAATTTTTTGATAGAGATTTAATATATTTAGTTGCTATTTTATAAAAATATTTAAGTATAGGTGTTTCATCAGAATACCAAACTATTGTATTTTTATCCCATCCATTTATAATTTCGCGTTTTAGCATTTGAACAATATGTGAATTTGGATATTCAATTGTTATTTTATTATCAAATACACCTATACTCATTTGAACATCTGGTATTACTAATGGGTTCATAAATAAAGGAACTGCTGGAATTAACCATTTAGTTTCTATTTGACTTAAAATAGATACATTTAAAATGCTTTCTTTTTCAAAACCAAGTATATTTTCATCTTCAGTTGTATCATAATTTAAATAAAATGTTAATTCATGTGATAAATTAGTTAATGTTTCTGATAATTTATCTATATTTGTATCAACATTTGCAACTGTATCTCGATCTCTATCAAATTGTCTTGGTTTAAATCTTGGTTTTGCAAATACTACAGGATAATAATTATAATTTATATATGTAGCTTTTTTATTATTTTTATCTAGTGAATATGTAAAATTAAATGGACGCCCATAAATATAAGATCTAAGTATTCTTTCTTCTATATTATATTGAGTCAATTGTTTATTAAAATTAGAACTTAATTGTATACCCCAATTGAAAAATGAATTATTTTCAATTATACCTTTTTTTAATTGATAACCTCCTAATCTTATTATAAAATCCAAAATCAAATCACTATTTAGGTAGTTTTTATCACACCATTCTGTTATATCTTTTTGATGTTTTTTAATATCATATAAAATAATATTTAATGTAGATGTTTCTGATAATAATGTCTTTTCATATTCTGATTCTAATTTACCATTATTTTTTAATGTTGACAATTTATTCCATAATACACCATCAAAATCAGCAGGGGGTTCTTTATATTGTTCACTTAATTTTTTAAATTTATCAAGTATACTGATAAAATATTCATTCACTATAACTTTAAAATAATTAGATGAAACATTAAATGCGTAAAGATGACTAAACTTTTTTTTAATAGTTTGAATTAATTTATATATAAAAATCAAATCAGATTTTAATTTGCTATCAGAATATATATTTTTAAATTGTTCCCATTTAATATTACTACTAACTAAATTAGTCATTGATTTTCCTAAAACTTCTATAAATATTTTAATTTCCATTACTTCTGATAAACAATTCATTGCAGATGCAGCTATTAAAGTTATACTATCATTTATTGGTGTTTGTAATTTACTTGATAATTCTATAACTTGTTCGGCTAATTCTGTCTTATACCAAATTCTTTTTTCATTTTTAATATCTAAATTATAATTATAAAAACTTGTACCATTTAAATCTACTATTAAATTTTTATTAAATAAATATGATATTATAAATCTATATTCTTCCAATGGTATTTTTGATGTTTTAATATATTCATATTGTATAATACTATTTAAAATATTACGTTTGATAGAATTTTCAAATGGATGAATTAAATAAAATATACCATCAGTATCTAATAAATTATCAATTATTTGTCCGTTTGAAAAAGCATTAAATGAATTTTCTAAAAATTTTGGAATTTTAATTTCATCTTTATTTTCAGAAACTTTTAATAAATCTTCTATAAAATATGGATTATAATATTTTAAATGAATTAATTGATTTTTTTCAGAGATATTGATAGAATAATTCTGTAAATATATATTATATAAACCAGATTTTACTGTATAAATATCTTTATCAAGATTTTCTGGATTTTTGATAATTGATTTATAAAAATTTGGATTTATTTTTTTAGATACTATTAATTTTTTAAAATTATCTTCATCATTAATATCAAGTTCAATAATATCCTTTTTAGCTAATAATCCTATTATAGTAGATGCAATATCTTCTTGTGTTATTTTATATTTAGGTTTAACTGATTTACGTGCATCGCGTTTGTACATATAATAAACTGTACCATCGCCAACTCTACCAACACGACCTTTTCTTTGTACCCTACTTGATTCTGATATTGGTTGAACTTCTAGTACAGTAGTATTAACTTCTGGTTTATATCTATTAACTTTTGCATAACCATTATCAACAACATAAGCTAAACCTGGTATAGTAACAGATGCTTCAGCAACATTAGTAGCAATAATAATAGAACGTTTATAAATACCAAGTGGTACTGTTGGATCTTCAATATATGTAGAACCCCATTCTAAATGTATGTTTTCTCTTTTATTTCTAATTTGTGATATTTTAAGATTAATTTTAGTAATGATATTTTTATAATTTTCATTAAGTTCTGCAAAATATGGAAGAGCTATATTTCCTGGAGGTAAATTAGCATTGAGATATTCTGTTGCTTTTAAAATTTCACCTTGACCATTTGCAAAAAATAATATTTCACCTGAATTTGATTTTTCACATATATCTATTATTTTTTTATAACCCAATCTTTGAGCTTCGATTGCTGATAGTTTATTATCAACTTTATTTTCTGAATTATAAACGTTTGGATCTGAATCCAAATATATTTCATCTACACGATATTGAGTTGTTTCACCTGGTGGTGAAATATGATATCTTCTATCCATAAAAAATGGTTGTGGTATAAAATTTGTTGAACCTAATATTGGATGAAAAAGTATTGGATATTTTATTGGAAATAATAAATTATCATTGATTTTATTAAAATATCTTCTATATACTGGTTCATCGTCATCCATAGTTGCCGATACAATTATTAACCTTACTTTATTATTAAAATAACAAGCTTGTTTTGATAATGCAATAATAATATCCATATTTATATTGTGTTCATGTGCTTCATCTACTATAATTATGTCATAAATATTTTTATTAATATATTTAGGCAAATCATTTGGTTTGGATCCAGGTATATTTTTAAATAAGGTAGGATTTGATTTTAGATCTTCTAATAATGTACCATCTGTTACTATTCTTAAAAATCCGTGAGGTTTTGTATCATTAATATGTGAGTCATTTTGATGTTTGTATTGAACATAATAATTATTGGTTTTAATTTTATAAACTGATGTATTTGAGGTTTGTTCAACAGACACACCTAATTCATCTGATATACGCGTGGCATTACCTACTGTTGGTGGTATACGAGGTTGTGTGCATATTACCTTACCATTTGACTTGTAATCTATTGCTTTTAATGCATATAGTAATAATTTTGGAACTTGAGTTGATTTACCTTGCCCTGTTGCACCTGTCACATATAATACTTGATGATAAATATAATGTTGAAAGAAACTTATTTGTGAAATCCAATCCATTGCATAAAAAATAGGCCATTCATGATCTTTTGATATAATATCAAAATAAGAGTATTCATCGTATTTATCTTTTGGATTAATAACATTACTCTTATCTAATCTTAATTTAGGTAACTTTTTAAATTTTTGATTAGTTACATAATAATATGAATTTAACCAATCATCTTTGTTCTTATCAAAGTTTTTCTTTAATAATTCTTTTATTTTATTTTTTCTTGGACCAAAATCAATAGGTAATAGCAATTTATCTGTGATTTCACGATTGGGTACAAACTTATTTAATATACCTGTTGATACCAATTCTTCAAAAACTAAATTAACAAATATATTTTTAAATGCATTAAAAATTCTATTAATTTGTTGATTATAATCATATGAAACACCTATAAATTGTCTTTCAAAATTATTATGTAAATTTAACCAACTATTAATGTTAGTAGAATCACTAATTTTTTTAAAATAATTAAATTTATTATCTTCATCTAATGAAATATAATTTTCTGCTAATAAATTCCATGATTTAGTATTATCATGTGATAATGATTTAGCTATATTATAAATATTTTTGAGATTTATCTTATTTTTAACAAAGTTTTTATAATTATCTGATGTTTTTAAATTTGCATTAAATGGTTCATAATAATAATTAGTTGATATATAATATTTATTTAATTCTTCATTATCTAAAATTAAAAATTTACCATATGATGAATTCATTAATAATTCACAACTTTGTTTTAAATAATTCCAATAATGATCTATATAATTTGACTTGATAAGTTCTAAAAATACAATAATATCATCAATAGTAACTTCATTTATTTTTTGTAATTCTTTTTCAGTAAAATCATCTTTACTTTCATCTAATTCATCTTCTAATGGCGTTAATTTAAATTTGTTAATTATTGATCCACTAATAAGATTTTTATTAGAATAATTGTTAACAAAATAAATTAATGAATATTTTATTATTTCTATATCAACTGATAAATTACCAGTAATATTATTAGTAAATTTAAGATCTGTTATCATTTTCCCAATTTTATTCTCGAAATTAATTTTATCTAAATCATTTTGATCATTAAAATTATTAAAATTACTATTAATTATAAATTCTAAATTTAACATTTTGTTTAATCCTTGAATTAAATATATTTTATTTTCATCAGATATTTCATATGGGAAAAAAAACCATTTAATTATTTTAGCTTCTTCGTAATATTTTAGCCTAAAAATATTATATAAATCACCAAACCATAAACCATTATATACTACCAAATTCATTGAAAGAAAAAAACTAATTTCATTAGTAGTTTTATTATTAATTGTACTTAATAATAATTTAATTCTATTAACTGTTTCTGTATATAATTTTGAATCCAAATAGTTATTAAAATTTAGAGGAACTATATTAACCCAATTAATATAACTTTTTCCATTAATTATTTCTAATGTTTGTAATAACCCTATAAATGTGTGATGAATAATTTTATAAATTAGTTTTTCTTCATTTTCATATAATTCTAATAAATTATTTGTAGATTTATTTGAATCCATTTGAATTTGGTCTGGTATTAAACCTATCCCCATATTACCATATTCAAAATGTGTTGATAATATATCTTCTCTCACTAAATTAGATATATTGTTTGGTATACTTTTTTCTTTGTATGCATATAGTAATTGATTTAAATCTGTTATTTTATTTAATAAATTTCCATTGTTTTTATCATCAATAAAAGGTAATAATAATAAAATCACGCCTTTTAAATCTCTATAATTATTTTGTTTCCATTGGTTAAAATAATCATTAGTTTGTTCAAATCCATATTTATTTGATATTAGATCTATAATATATGTTGTTAATATTATTAATACATTTTTATCTTGAGCATTTAATCTTGGGAAAAAATTAGAAACTGTTTCATTAATTTCTACTTTTAAAGTATCATTAACAAAAAATAATTTTTTTTTGGAAATATTATTTAATAATGTTTTAAAAATTATATTGGTTTCTAGAGAACCTTGTGACATTATTAATTAATATGATAAAATATTTAATTATTATTAAACCAATTTAATTTAATTGTTTAAAAGTCCATCCATTATCATAAATTAATGATAATTTTCCTTTTTCATAATTATTAATTACTGATGGATCGACTTTACCTTTATAATCAACACTATTATTAATTATTTTTAATATTTCATTACATACTGTTTGATGAGTTACTATTATAATACTAGCATCTGTTTTAGCATATTCTTCTATAATTTTTCTTAATACTCTCATTGTTCTTGTACAAACATCTTTGGATGTTTCTGGATAAACAATTTCAGTTGGTTTAATTATTGTTTTATATTCAGGATTATAATTAAAACATTCAGCTAAATATTCTGGTAAACTAATTCCAACTGCTTTTTTAGGAATAATATCTTCATTATGTATTTCAGCTATTCCATATTCTAGATTAATTTTCAAATCTTTTTCTTTAGCAAATGGATATATTGTTTGTAATGTTCTAATAAATGGAGAACTAAATATTACACTAATACTTGATTTACCCATTTGATGAGCTAATTTATTAGCATTATCTAATCCTTTTTTTGTTAATGGAGCAAAGAATGAACAATCTTGTGTTCTATCTTCATGTCTCAAAATATACATTTTCATTCTATATTATTAACTTATATAAATATTTTTATTTTAATTTTTGCATATATTATTTGTTGAATTGATTAATAATAAGAAAGAACCCAATACAATTAAAAAAATGGATACAATTAAAATTCTATCAGATATTGATAATTGATCAACTGAAAATAATAATCTTTTAATTATTGTTTCATTTTGTTTTTCCATTAGTTTATTAGCTAATTGTTCTTCATTTATTTTTTTTTCTTGTTCAACCATTAACTCTTTTTTTTCAAAATCAATATTAAATTGTTTTTGGTCAAATTGTTTATCTATGTTTCTATCAGATTTATTTGTAGTAGTATAATTTGTTATTTTAGGTAACATTATTTATAATTAGAGTTAGATTTAATTTATAATGTTAAAAATTGAAACTATAATTTTAATATTAAATATAAAACATGAATGATAATGATAATTGTTCTATTAGTTCAGTTTCATCATTTTAAAACACAATATAATTTGAAGTAATCTAAATCATCATTTTAATTTATTTATAATTAAAATAAAAAATTGAATTAAAAAATATATGTTATATAATATATATAGATTAATGTTATATATTATATGTCCAACATGTGGTTATTTTTTAGGCCAAAAAACTATTCAATATGAAGAAGGTAAAAATAATATTTGTACCAATCCTAAATTAACGTCTGAAGAAAAAGAAAAAGAAATTAGTAAATTGCTTTTAAGTTTGGGATTAAAACGTTACTGTTGTAAAATGAGAATGATGACATATAAGGATATTGTTCAAGATATTTTACCTGTTACTCATGAAGAATAGTCATTAATTAGATATTTAAAATAGATTATAAAATTATTTTATGATAGTTGTAAAACTTCTCCAACACCCTTTGTGGTTCCATCTCTAAAAAAGAATATCATATTTTCTTCTATAAATTCAGGATGATAGTTAAAAGTAAATTTAACTATTTTATTGTCACCACTTCTTAACACATTTTTTTCATCATTACTAATATCTGGTTGAATTGAATCCAAATCTATTTTAGCACATTGGCGGATTGGTCCACAATGAATAATTGGACTGTATCCAGATTTTATGGTAGTTGCATGATGTAAAATATTAATTCTTGCATAGAATGAACTAACAATATTATTTTTATATTTACTAACATCATCAATTAATACCATACCTTTTCTTATCATTGATCTTTCTAAAACATCTTTGGGATTAACAAGCTTCAAAGCTATACATGATTGAACACCAGGTAGTGCTTCATCTACATTTTGTTTTAAACTATTATGTATTGATCTAACAATTATTTCTTTAAACTGTCCATTAAATGGACCAATAAACATCTTTTGTTTTAACTTGATATTTGTACCTTTATTTTGTCCAGATATTACCAAACCAATACCTGGTACCATAAAAACTGAATCAATATAAAATACAGATCCAGATGTTTTAACATGTGACCATTTATCTCTAGGTGGAAGTGAATATAATATTCTATGTAAATTTTCTATATTAGTACCATCTTTATTTGAAATAGATATAATAGGAATAATATCTTGATTTCCAATCATATGAGATAGATAATGATCAGTTTCTTCGTTATTTTTTTCTGAATCAGAAATGAAATATAGTACTTTACCATAAGTATTTCTACCCAATAATTTTTTTAATTGATTACACAAATTTTGATAAACTTGTCTAGGTGCTAAATCTACTTTGGTAATAGTAATAATGATCGGAATTTTAAGATATAATAAAATACCAAGATGTTCTCTGGTTAATTTAGTAATACCTGTATTTGCACCAATTACAACTATACCATAATCAGGGAATAACCCGGTAACACCAAATATTGTTGTTTTAAGATATTTTTCATGACCTGCCAAATCAATAAAACTAACTACTTTATTAGTCCATGGATGATTACCATTTCTTAATTGAAATTTTAACAAATTATCTGATTTTTCTTTAGGATTAGTTAAAGTAATTGAATCATATGAATCGTGATAAATTAATGGATTATATGAAATATGACTGGTTCTACCAGTTTCTCTTTCGTGTGGGTGAACTAAAATTTTATTTCGTGCCAAGCCTCTACCATTATCTAGTTGACCACTAGTTAAAACACCTATTAGAGAACTTTTACCTGCATCAACAGGTCCACATACTGCTAGAACACATTCCGCTTTTCTGTCATTTTGATTTTCCATATTATTATTCGTTATTGTTATAATAATAAAAAAATATTTATTTAAATAACTTAATTATTATAGTTTATTACATATTTTCTACCATAAGTTAATTTTTGTCTTTCTAATGAATTATGACGTTGTAATTGATTTTGTGGTTTATTAAAAAATCCACAACTTAATATTACCAGTAAACCAGTAGGTACAGTTGTTTTTATTTTGTCTAAAAATAATTTATCTTTACTAGAACCAATATTTAATACATACCTATCATTATTAAAATCTACAAGAGATTCTGGGCTGGCTGATTCAGAAATAACTGAATCTTTACAAATTGCTTGAATACTTATTTTTTCAGATATTTCGTCGTAATCAAAATCTTGAAAACTATTTGATTCAAATATACCAGGATTTATAAGACTTAATGATTTTTTAAATTTAAAATCTAATAATAACTTTGGGCATAAATCACCTGGTCTGTAAGTTCTTAATTCAAAATTTAAATTCCTTTTAATATTATCATAATTTTGTTTATTTAAAATTTCATTCAAGTCTTCAATAGTTCTAATTAGTTCTTCTGAATCATATATTATATTAATATCTTCCAGAACGTTAATTAATTGATCATACTTACCTTTATATTTTTTAAAAATAAATCTGATATAGTCTTTAATAAAATTATTTTCTAAAATTTTTCTAACTTCATTTCTTCCAATTGGACAACTTATAGTGAATAAATTGTTAATTTCATTAATTTTATTATCTATTTGATTTAAAATGATTTTTACTAAATTAGTGTTAATTATTTCTCCTGGTATGTGTGTTGTAACTATTCTATAATTTGGATCAACTTTAAAATTATCAGTAGATGCTTCCATTCTTGCCCCATGACCAAATACTATATATTTTTTATTAAAATTTGGGGTAATAGATTCCATTAATAAATATTATATTTTATAATATTTATTAAAGTTAAATTAAATAGATTTTTATAAACCTAATGATGCTTTCAATTGCAAATATTTAGTTTTATATTTAATGTATTTTTCTTCATAACGTTTATAATCATTTTTACCTTTATTTATATTACGTCCTTTGCTTCCTTTGCTTGTATCCTTGCTTTTTCCTTCGCGTTTACCACGAACACCTGATGTGGGTGATTCAATCGATGCAGATGATGCAGATGATGCAGGTGATTCAGGTGATATTCCAGCAAGTTCTGCTAAATCCAAACTAGTTTTAGGTTGTGCAACTAATTTACGTTTCATTTCTGCCTTTTCTTCTTTTATACGATCTGTCATAATACCTTTTGATAATATTTGATCAGCCATTTCTTGTATTGTTGTTTCATTTGTAAATATTTCTTTTTTAATTGCATAATCTATATCAAGTTCAACTGATTTTTCGTCCATTGGACTTCTTTTATAATTTCTTTTATCTTTAAATACAGCCATTACTTTAGGTAATAGTTTTTCTACAATTTTTGCTCTTTTAGCTTTTACGGCTTCTTCATCTTTTACTCTTTGAATATCAACTTGGTGTTGCTTAGCTAATCTTCTGGCTTGGTGGGATTTATCTCTACCATATGTTTCTTCTTCATCACTTTCATTATCTGAAACTAATGTTGTGGTGGTTTCAAATGTTTCACTAGGAAGTTCTTCTCTTTTTAATGCTTTAGCTGCTAAAGCTTCTTGTTTTTGTCTTTCTTCTTCAACCATTTGTTCATGTTTAGATTTTTGTTCTTGTTTTCTTTGTTCTTCTAAATGTGTTATTTGTTCTGGAGTTAATGCTAATGCGGCAATACTACTATATTTAGGTCCAGATTCGACCTCTTCAGCTGCTGAATCATCTGTTGTTTCATCAACTAATTCTAATGATCCGGATAATAATGGGAAGTTTTTAGGAGTTAATAATTCTAATGAATTTATTTGTTGGTTATCTTCTTGTTCTAAATCTTCTGTTTCATAAAATTTATTTTTATAAAATTCATCATAATTTGAACTTAAGGTTGTTCTTCCAAATAATAAACTACCCATTTGACCAATATTATCAGCTAAATTTGTTGTTTTCTTTTCATTAAGAAATAATAAATCAAAATCTTCTATTCTGCTAAATTCATTCTTACCATATAATGGTTCATTTACAATAACATTTTGTAATTCTAAAACTGTGTCTGTTGGATTTGCTACAAAACCTAAACAGTTTGTAGCTGTCTTACATGCATTAAATAATAATGTGCGATTAATAGAAGGTGGCACAACATTATCACCAATCCAATTTGATCCCATATAAATTGGTGAATATTTAAAAGAAACCAATTTATTATTTTCTTTATAATCACTACCAGCTATACATTTTGTTTTAGAATAAATATCACATAATGTTTGATGTAAACTAATAATAGAAAATAATACAGATTTAAATCCATGAATGAATTCACAAAATTGTTCGATATTTTCTTTTGAGATAGCTAATAAATCAACTGTAGATCCTTCCTCTGCAACATCCCTATCTAATATATAATATCTTAAAATATCACTAACTAAATATGGTGAATAGACACCGTAATTAACAGATTTCATTATTTCAACAGTTCTTTTTTCTGGTTCTCTCATATGTTCTCTAACATTAATAACTTCATTTGTAGTTTCCATAACAATTCTTGAATCATAAGGAGAAAGACGTTTTAATAATTTGGCTGTAGTATTTGATAATTTTTCTTTACCAATTGGAACAAATTCAATCATATATTCATGTTCCTCGACAGGTACAATATTCTCTATTTTTTTAGTCCATCTATAATAATCTCTTTTCCATCTTTTTAATTTATTATCATATTCTTGGCGTGTTTCTTCAGAAGTTAAAACATTATTAACAAAATTAAATATATTAATAGTTTTTTTATCACTAATTGATTTAACTGCTTTTCTTAATATTTCATCGCGTTCTTTATTTAATAATTTCATTTTTGCTTTTAATTCTTCTAATGTTGAATTAATTGAAACTTTTCCAGATGTTAATTTATGACTATTAATAAATAAATAAATATTTACAACAGGTCCATCTAATTTAGATAGTACTGTCTTGTATCTTTTAACTGGTTGAATAACTTTATGAGATTCTTGACTATAAGGATCTAATGATATAGTTTTTGTTCTTTCATCAAATTTATACATTGAAATATAATGAAATCCAGAATTTGAAGAAAGTGTAAATTTAATTTTTTTAGTATCAAGATAATAATGTACGACTTGTTTAATATCAGCAACAAATCTTTTAGATGAATCACCTACAACTACAGTTTTAGTGAATTTAACAGGTTCGCTTTCAATAACTAAAGTATTAGGATTTTCATTTAAAATAAATGCTTTAATTGGAAATTTGTGTTCAACATTTTGAATATTTAATTTACCTGATTGTATTTTAGAATCAATAACTGAAAATAATCTTTGTTTATCTCCAAATATTGGTGGGTCAAAAATTTGACCACTACGCATTGGTAATAAATCTTTACCAACTAAAACATATTGTTTTGATATATTACATATCGCTTTCATTATTTCTACTTCATTAAGAGGACTAGTTTTAAGTTTACTTGATGTAGCAGATTCAGATTTTCCGTGCTTACTTGATGATGTAGCAGATTCAGATTTTACATGCTTGCTTGATGATGTAGCAGATTCAGATTTTCCATGCTTGCTTGATGTAGAACCAGATTTACTTGACATAATATAATAAATGATAGATAATTTTTATATTATTTTAAAGAATAATATTTTATAAAATTTAAAATTCCAAAATAAAAATGTGGAGAATTTTTTATAATTTTCGAGTGTATAAAAATTGATTTAATATATATCTAATATTATATTAATAATGTTAATGAATTTAGCCAAAAATATTGTTAAAATTTGTGATGTTACGTTGCGTGATGGTATTCAAAATTTAAAATCAAAATCATCCAATGTTATTTTTCCTGTTTCAAATAAATATGATATTGTTAATTCTTTAAAAAAAGCAAATATTAACGATATTGAAATTGGTTCAAATGTATCACATAAAATAACAGAAATGAAAAATACAAATGATCTTGTTAATATGATATCTGATTTAGGAATGAATTTAGATAATAATACATTATCCGTATTAATTCCATCTTATAAAAAATATATGGAAATGAAAAATTGGACTAATGTGAAAAACATTAAAAAATTAAGTTTAATTACTGCATCATCTTCTAGTTTTATTAAACAAAATACAAATATGACTTTGGTACAAAATCTAGATGAAATTGATAAAATTTTAGACGATGTAAATATTAATACTAGAATATATATATCTACCTGTTTTGGATGTCCTTTTGAAGGACCTACAAATTTTACTCATATTCAAAATATGAATACTATATTTCAAAAATATAGTTCTAATTCAAAAGTTGAAGAAATTGTTATTTCAGATACTATTGGAACTTATAATTCATTTTTAATTGATGAATATATGCATTATTATGGGGTATCAAATAAAGTATCATTACATATTCATTCCAAACCAGATGATCCTGATATTTATTCAATCATAGATAAATACAAATATAATTTAGTATCAATTGATACATCATTGGGTAATTTAGGTGGGTGTCCTAGTGTTAAAAGTAAGTTAAAACCAAATTTGTCCACGTTTAAAGTAGCATCTATTATTAACAAAACTTGTCAAAAAGATATTTATGATCTAGACCAATTAATTAAATTAGAATTTTTTGTTAGAAATACCATAGATTCTAATGATACTGAAACAAAATAATTAAAATAAATAAAAAAATTGAATAATTATTTATAGAAATATTAGCTTTATTTATTAATGGAAAGTAATCAAACAAAAACAAATTATATAAATGATGGCTTTGTTGTTAAAAATACTGACGGCGAAGATGAAATCATTCATATTCCTTACAATTTAAATAATGTCTTGGTAAGTCCAAGCGATATTATTCAAATTTTAAATAAATATAATGTTAACATTGATAACATAAATCATATTGAATATTTTAGACAAGCATTCACACATAAATCGTACTGTAAAAAGGATATATATCCACAAAATATTTTAGACGATGCTAAAGTAGAACTTGGAAATCCACCAGAATTATTAGATTTAATGGATAAAAGTTATGAACGTCTTGAATATTTTGGTGATCGAGTTTTGAAATTAATTGTATCAATGTATTTATTTCATAGATATCCTAAACAAGATGAAGGTTTTATGACTAGATTACAAACTAAAATTGAAGATAAAAAAAATCTATCAGTTATGTCTAAAGAAATTGGGTTAAATAAATTTTTTATAATTAGTAAACAGATTGAAATGATGAATGGTAGAAATTTAGAAAAAATTCATGAAGATGTATTTGAATCTTTTATTGGTGCGCTATTTTTATCTAATGGATTTGAACCTTGTATGTTTTTAATTATTAATTTGCTAGAAACATTGATTGATTATTCAGAGAAATTATATTGTGATAATAATTATAAAGACCAATTATTGCGGGTACATCATCAAAATAAATGGAAATTTCCTCAATATGTTACTATCCATTTTGAAGGTCCACCTCATAAACGTAAATATATTATGGGTGTTGAAAAACAAGATGTTAAACCAGATGAACCATTGGAAACAAGATGTATAAGTTTTGGTATTGGTACATCAAAAAAAGAAGGAGAACAGAATGCAGCTAAAATGGCTCTAGTTATTTATGGTATTCTAAAAGAAGATCAATATTCACAATCAGATATTTATTATCCACCATGGGATAAAATTGCAACATTTGATGGTGAAACAATGATTATTAAAATAGATGATAATCAAGAACATAATGAAAATAATAATTTAGAAAATTATAATTCAGAAATTTCAGTAGATTCTGAACCAACTAAACCAACTAAACCAGAAAAATCGGTTAAAAACATATCTGATAATAAAACAATTAAATCAACAACTAACAAAAATAATAAAATAATACAATCTAAAACTCCATCGAAAACTAAATCAAAACCTACTAAAAATAAAGTAGAAGATCTAGATTTTGATTCAGATGGTTCTAATTATTCAGATAAATCTATCTAAAGTTTTCTTTAAGTATTATAAACGCATTTTATTTAAATAAAAGTATTAAAAAAAACCCTACTTTAACAATAATGGCAGAACAAATTCAAAATATATTTTTCTCAAAAGATATTATTTCTGGATTATATAAGGGGCTAGTTCAAAATTTAAATTTACAGAATTTAGAACGTGATGCTAAACAAGATGTTATAAATATTTTAGTTAAAAACATGAAATCTATATATAAATCTATTGATACCGATAAAATAAATAAACAAAATTTTAGTTCAATAATGGAACAATTTAAAAAACATTCAATTATGTTGTCATCAAATGAACTTAAATCATCTGGTATTTTTAGTCAAGCTGATATAAAATTCCAACGAGATTTTAATTCTAGACCAACAGATGGAAATAAATATTTAGACAGACCTAGTTCATCGAAAAATAATAGTCCCTCTGGACTAAATCAAAGAGTACAAAGCGTTGAACAAAAAAGAAATGAACAAATGAAAATGAATGATCCATTTAGTGGAGTTTCAGCAGATATGAATAATTATGATTCCAGTTTAGATCAGGCTTTTAAACCAATTGTTGATAATATAGCAGATCAAGAATATTTTAATAATTATAATACTGGTAGAAATGATAATGATTTTGCTTCAAAAATGGAAAGCATTCAAAAATTAAGACAAAATGAAATTGGTGCTCGCAATCAAAGACCTCCAACTCCTGATTTTTTAAAATCTAAACCAACTAATCCATCTAAAATGAGTGACAATAGATTTGACGATAGGCAAAACAATAGACAAGACAATAGACAAGACAATAGATCTGATAATAGACAAGACATACCTGTTACTAGAAATGGTAATCCTGATTTTAAAAACATGAAATCAAATGAATTTAATAATTCATTTACTGGATTAGCAAATGATTCTGGAGATAATTTATATAGTATTGATAATATAGATAAACCATTAGTTGATATGGAAATAGTAGAAGATACTGCTAGTTTTGAAGATAGATTAAAAAGGCTTCAATCAGACAGAGATAATGTTCAAATAGCTAATCAAAATGAAAAAATAGATTTTAAAAGTGAAAATTTTCCAAGATCTGATATTGGAAATAATATAATATCGCCTAAACCACAACAAAATAATCAAAAACAAATATCACAACAATCGCAACAATCACAATCAAACCAACAGTATCAATCAAATCAGCCATTACAATCTAATAGAACTAGACATAATTCAGAAGTAGATAAACAAAATGAAATGGCTGAAAAAATGGAATATATGAGACAGATGGAAGCAAATAAAAAAACGGAAATGATGAGACAGATGGAAGCAAATAAAAAAGCAGAACTAATAAAACAAATGGAAGCAACTAAACGTGCGGAATTAATAAAACAAATTGAATTAAATAAAAAACTATTAGAAGTAAATAAATCAGAACCAAGTGATAAATTTTCTAGTTTAAAAAACTCAATGAAAAGTATGAATATTGAGGTAAAAGAAGATAGTCAAAAAATTAACCAGATGAAAACATTAATTAGTAATTTAGAAAAAGAAAACTTGGATTTAAAAGAAACTATTGAAAATTTACAAGCAACTAATGCTAAATTAGTTGAATCTAATGAAGTTGATAAAATAATGGAACTTAAAAAACAAATTGCAAGTGAATTTGAAAGTTTAAAAAATAAAAATGAAGATATTGAAAATAAATTAACTACTTTAAACCTTAAAGAAATAGAAATTTCAAAAAAAGAATCTGAATTAAAACAAATGATATCAAATTATGATTATTTATTTAAATCGTCCCATTTGCAAATGGAAGTAACAAATGACGAAGCAAAATCAAGATATACATGGTCAATGAATAATGTATTTAATGTTACAGGTATAAAATTAATTGCTTATTCTTTACCAATTCCAAGATTTAATATCGAAGAAAATAAAAATAACGTATTAATATTAATGGTAAATGACAAAGAGATTAAGATATTTATACCTACAGCAAAATATAATATAGATGATTTAATAGAAACACTTAATAATAAAATTAATGATGTTGAACCAAATATTAAATTATCATTAGATAATAAGCAACTTATAAATATAAGGTCGTCTGAACCAAATGATATTATAAAAATAATTCCAACAATATTATCAAAAGATAATTTGGGATTTATAAATAACAATGAAGCTAGTAATTTCCACGTGGCGGATAGAATATGGGATTTGCGTATTGAAGACAAAGTATTATTATATTTGAATAATCTATCTGATGAAGTACCTTTTGGTATTTTATATTTTAATGGTCAATCTATTAGTCAATTTAAATTTCAACAACCATATAATTTAGATAAATTAGATATTATATTTAAAGATAGCAAAGGATTAGATTATAATTTCCACGGTCTTACTCATTCATTAAGTTTTGTAATTGAAAAAATTTAATTTACATTTCTAAAATAAACCTTACGATTTAAATTCATTTCATCGTCTTTTGTTACATCATTAATAATTGAATCAAAAGATTCGCCACTTACTAATCTTATAATAAAGTTTATAGAATATACTCCACATTCAGAATTTTCAAATTGATGTTGTATATTATTATATCTAATATCAATACCACCACCCAATAAATTATGTAAATATGGTATTTTAGTAATAGCTTTATCTAATTTATCTTTTGGTAGTGTTTTAATTATTTTTATTTTTTTAATAACATCATTAACAGGTAATACTGCTTGATATTTTTTCATATATAAATATTTGGTTACTTTGTTAATATATTTACGAATTCTTTTAATAGGTTTTCTACCTAATGAATCAAAAAAATATATTTGATATTTTTTAAGATCAAAATATAAAGCTACCCAATGTGAACCATCTTGGTTGTGTTCATCTAAATTAATAACCATACCAACTTTATGTTTACCTTCTTTTTCAAGTGACTCAAATTTAAGATTGCTAATACCTAATATTGGTAATTCTTCAAAATCTGAAGGAACTGCACCTAGAAATATAAAATCTTTATGATTATATTGATATTGTTCTATAACATCATTAATATGTGTTGTACTTAACCATTCATATTTTTTAGATGGTCCTTTTGGTCTAAATGTATTAGATAATATGTCTTCATTATCTAATTCTTTAACTATATCTAATCTTAACCAACATGTTTGTTCAGAACATTTGTTTGATAATTTTTTTTCCAATTCTTCAACAAGTTCTTCTTTATTTAATGTCGTATCAATTTTATTAGAGTTTCTTTTATTATAATTATCAGCAATCTTTCTTAATGCTTCAACAGTAAAGCAAGATCCATTTGTAAATTTCTTACTAGGCGCACATTTCATATCCGGATCTATAATTTCTTTTCCCATGTGATTGTCATCTAATTCATAATTCGGATGTTCTAATCTACTAATTTTAACACTCATTATTAATAATTAGATTTTTTTAAATCATATTATTAATATTTTTAGGATAATTATATTAATTAGATATTAATAATGCTTCATTGATTTTTTCTTTCATGTTAAGTATTTGTTTTTGATACCAATATTGTATTTTATTTCTAATATATTCTAATTTGTTATAATCTTTTAATAACATATTACATGCTTCTACAATATTTTCCCATGTGTCTCCAAAAATAAAGGGTGGAACATCATTATTATAATTAAATGTACACATAACTTCTTCTATTGGACCAATAATTATAGGTATAGCACCTGCTACGACCGCTTCATATATTCTAAAACAATCTAAATTACTATTTCCTCTACCACAAATTACAAATATTGAATTATTATAAATATCAAAACAATCTTTTGGAGAATATGGTAATTCAGATAAATTCCAATTATTATTAACAAATTTAATATTTGTTTTTGTCATATTTTGTTGGAAAACATTACTCATATGTAATCTATCTGATTTTAATGCACCAATAAATGAACAATTATATTCTCTTTCTTGTAAACTTTTTGTTTTAATTATTGATGATTTTTTATCTTCTGTATAACCTTTGATATATCCAAGTAATAAATGTAAATTATTACCAAAATAATTATATTTTTTATGATTGTATTGTCTTATTAATAATTTAGTATAATTTTGTAAAAATATCATTTCTGGATTATGACCATGTTCATCAGATAAATAGAATATAATAACAGGTTTAATATGTTTAACAACATGAATTATATCATGAATATTAAAAACAATATTAACAACTAAAATATTATTATTAATAATATCAGATCTTGATAATAATAAATGAAAATTATTTTGATTATACATTTCTATTTCTAAATTACTAACATCTGATAAGATATCATTTACTATAAAGTCATATTCCCATGTTGCATTTTCTATATATAACAGTTTCATTATTTTTACTAATATAAAAAAATATAATAAAAACGATTAATAAATAAAAATATAAAATATAAAATATTCAAAACATAAATTAAAATCTATAATAATTATATACATGTCATCATACGAACAAAAATATTTAAAATATAAATCTAAATATTTAGAATTAAAAGCTAAGAAAGACTCTATGAAAAATAATAAACAATCTGGTGGTGCTATTAAATCTAATAAAAATTTATTAGATATGAATAATTTATCAACTACACCAACCATGATAGAAGCTTATGGTTACAATCTTAAAGGTGGATTTAATTCACAACAATTTAATAATTACAGAAAATTAGCTCAATTATTATCTGAAAGCGAACATGAAGAATTAACACAATCTGCAGGTTCTGATGTTGAAACAACTGAAAATGAAGAACCTCAACAAAATGAATCTTCTGGTGATTCTGACTCTTCTAGCTCATCTGAATCTGAATCCAAAAAGTCTAAAAAATCAGAATCCGATGAATCTGATGAATCTGAATCATCACCTAAATTAGAAACAAGTGAATTAGTTTCAAGTGAAGAACAAACTGGTGGTATGAAGAAAGCTAAAAAAGCCAACTCTAACAAAAAATATTTCTTTGAAGACTCTGATTTAGACTCTACTACAACTGATTCCGAATTATCATCATTAGACACTTCTTCTTCCGAAGATGACGATGATGACTTATAAATTACATTATTTTCTTTTAAATTAAATTATTTCGATTTAAAACTTTATAATTATAACAATTAATGAAAGATATTTTTGGTGTTGAAGAATTAGACGAATTTATTATTCAAAACGTTAATGATGGAAAAGTTATTGTGTTATATTTTGGAGCATCTTGGTGTGGTCCCTGTAAACAACTTAAAAA
>JACCDO012311684.1_pt1 | contig 20994 bp, 27 predicted proteins | sample 7446101 | NCBI WGS metagenome assembly JACCDO01 (sample SAMN15323440, study PRJNA562643) | freshwater metagenome | isolation source: river surface water | place: USA:Blue River Watershed | collected 2017-08-16
ACCAGAACTATAATAGCCTTTCTTACAAGCAAGTGTACAAATCTGAGGAAGAGAATTAGGAGGATCACATACAAGGCCGCCGTGTAGAGGAATCTGGACACCATCTGCGCACAGACCAAATACACCTCCAAGGCGTCTCTGTTCCTTCAAAGTTACTGCAGATAATACACGCCGTTTAACAAGGGGGTCAATTGATGCGATATATTCATATGTATCTTCTTCTAACTCAAGCTGTGTTTCTGATACAAGCTGCGCCTCGGATAGATATAAAAGGCTTGCAATAAAAATATACAGATTCATTGTATTATATCTTTAGAATTAAATAGAGTATAATCTTTATATTGGAATCCAACTAAATTTGACCATCAACACTAAATAAAATAAGTTATTGCCTGTCAGTTATATCAAGTAGCAAATCCAAGAATGTCTGAAGTGTATCTCAATAAGGTTATGGTTATGTATTTTAGCTCTTCAGGCCCAGGGACATCAAGGTCTATTACATTTTGTGAAGATGTACTTATGCTAAGAGAAGATTGCACCATTGAAAAAAATAAGTATAGCAAGCCTCCAGTAAGGACAGTACTAAAAATCTCAGAGGAGGCAACAAATGATTTGAATGAATATGCAGTTGCATTTAAAGAGCTTGAAGAAGCACAAAAAAAGTTTGCTTCTGCAAAGAAAGTATTTATGGAATCTGAAGGTGGAAAAGAACTTATTACAATCCTTCGCCCCCAGAAAGATCAATTAACCCCAGAGGAAGTATTTGATCAAGAAGAAGTATTCAGATTAACTAAACTTGTTGAAAAAGAGGGAGATTGTTTAGTAACTGGTGACATTCGAGAAGTTTCGGGATATAATAGTGCACAACTTAAACTTAAACTTAATAAAGCAGTGTTAATGAGTAAATTGGATAAAATTACAAGTGATGGCTATAAATGGGCAAGGCACGGGTTTTCATATAAAGATACACCAGAAGGTAAAATGGTAACTACTGCATATTATATTAAAGATGGTACGCAGTACCCTCCATACCGTGAGGATGATTACTTTGAAGTTGCCAAAGCAGAACAAGAAATGCGTGAAAAGCTTGATCAATAATTAAAAATAAATTATAAAAGTATAATTATAAAATTGTAATAATATAGAAAGATACTATTTTTATTTAAGCAAAATCTGGATTCCAATTATTGGCTCCATTTAGAAAAGTATTTAGAAACCAATTTTGTTGAATCTTTTTAGCGTGTTCAAAATCAATAATCCAGATTTTTTCATTATCATCGATCATAAAATTATATGGAGTGATATCAATATATTCAATACCATTATTATATAGAGTTTGAACAATTTTACGGACTTCATTCCAAATAGAAGTAGGGATATCCATATTACATGACCCATAAAAGTCTGCAAGTGTCATTCCCTTAATCTTAGTCATTGCAATATATGTAGCACCATTACACCAATAATTATAAATAATCTCAGGTGCAAATCCAAACATAGATACAAAAGTCTGAATTTCAATTTCATTATTAGCAGTAGTTGCTGATGAATCAGGAATAATTTTAATAATAATATCAGGATTAGTTTTATCAATATTGATTTTCTTGGAAGATGATGACATTGGAACAATATTCTCAGAACTCATTTTGGTATCCTACATCGAAGATTATCAGAATGACCTTCAATTTTTATCATCAATACCCAATATTAAATACCCCAATATTAAATAACTAATATATAAAGATAATGTAATACTATATGTTAGTTATGGATAATATAAGTGCAAGGGAAAAACGAATAGAAATATGGAAAAAGGTATTAGAAGATTTTAAAGGTAAACCGAGGGTAGAAAGTAAAATATATGATGGGCTTAATATGGAAGAATATAATAATTTACCTAAAAAGTATGAGAAAACAGATGTAGAAATAATTCAGAAAGACTGCATATATGTAGCAATAGATAATTATAGACTTGGTATGAAACCCCTACTATTAAATATGGCGAGTGAAGTTCGTGCTGGCGGTGGAGTACGCAGTGGATCTTCAGCTCAGGAGGAAGAGCTATTTCGCAGAAGTAATTATTTCCTCCACTTACATCAAGGGTACTATCCATTAAGTGAATTAATGACTGTAGTATCAAAAGAAGTATTATTTTACAGATTGGATGTAAAGGATGATTATAATCTAATGAAATTTCCAACAAAAATAGACTGTATAGCAGCAGCTGCAATTAGACATCCATTAGTAACAGTAAATGGAGATAGATTTAAAAAGAAAGAAGATGCTGAGTTATGTAAAGAAAAGATTAGAATGTTATTTTATTCAGCCTATAAGGAAGGTAATGATTGTTTAGTATTATCTGCTTGGGGATGTGGTGCATTTGGTGGCCCAACTGAGCACATTGCTAAAATATTTAAGCAAATTGTACAAGAAAATGAAGGTAGATTTAAAAAAATAGTATTTGCTATTTATGATGATTATAATTATAATAGATTTAAGAGTAATTTTTAAGTTTATTCAAGATCGATAATAGGATTAGTATGATTTTTATGAGTAGTTACATATTTATGATGATGATTGTGATATTTAGTAGAATAACAGATACCACAATGATCTTCATTAGCCAAATCAATCTTTTTATTCATTGTAGGTTTACAGTATGTAATTTCCCATCTACCAAGGACTTTAATTTGATCTCTAACGCGTATACGATTGATAAAGTTGATGATAGTATTCATTCTCACTTCTTGGATAATCACAGTATTCATTGTCAATCATTATTTACTACATTATATTATTTCAAATTTTGTACTAAAAATATTATATTTATATTTTATTATTTATTATAAGTATTATTTATATTTTATTAAATCTCCATATAATCTGCAACTTTAATCTTTCTACCACGAATGGGAATATTATTTTTGCATCGATGGGTGCGACAGCAATCGCATTGACGAACCTTGCGAACTCTTAGGAGTCTGCTTGGATGCTGTTTAGAATTATCTGAAAACTTATTAGGGATGATGGCACCATTACCACGACCAACAGGGCGTACTGTTCTTCCACTAGTGCATTTGACCCCTTTAATAATATGAATATGTCTATCAAGCTTATTAGAATAACTAAACATTTCTGTATAATATTCATCACTCATTGTGAAATTAAATTGATCTTCTTCTTGTTTCTTGAGATATTCATCAAGTAGATCTTCCCAATATGTATCTTCGCCATATTCTTCTTCATACTCTCTGCATTCATCTAAATAGTCCAAATATTTGCAATATGCTCTAAAAGATGAACGTCTCCTACCCATTTGTAATAAGCTTGGAATAAATTAGGAAAAGGAATAAACTTGGAAAGCGCTTGGATGCAATTACGTTATACTTGGAACAACTTGCATTTTTGCATTCATATAAAACAAAAATATATTTCAATTTTTTATTTATTACAATAAAAATAATTATATAATGTTAATGAGTACAACAAACAAGTTATAATTCCTGCATAGTAATATTATTGCGATAATCTATATATCCATCGTGATAAGTCAATAGTTTAGAGAATATATTATTTTCAAACGAAATATTTTTTAACATAGAACTCAGCTCTTCTTTAGTAATATTATCATTCTGGGTATTAAATGTACAAGTAATAGTCTCATTATTATAGGATATACTTGTAAATAGACCATTGCACATTTTATTAAGATTGTAAATAAATTCAAGATATCTTGAAATAGAAGTATACCAAGTTTCAAGCATAAATTCATCAATATCTATTTCATTCTGTTTAGAACTGCTGATAAAGTACAATTTAAAATTAACACGAAACTTCTTCATTGGAAATGACATAGAAAGCAATATCTGCAACTTATTTTTATATGCGAAGTGTATCAAATTTGTATTATACTATCAAAAATAATATATATTCTTTTTGGTATTATAGGATATTAGATTTATACATTATTAACCGCAACATTACTGGATGTTACAATTGGTGACGCAGTTGCACCATTCTCTGTATTATTCTTAGTTGGCTCCTTCATTGCTTCAAGTGCTTTTAGAGTCTTTTGTAGGTTATCAATTGTTTCCTGAATATCTGTAGATGTCTGCTCATCCTCCTTAGTTAGGGCATAACACATTGCACAACATACACAAGGGATAACAAGAATGGCAATACCAATTGCGACTACATTCATAATAAAGTAGACAAATACAACTGTATAGAATGGATTATTAGAACGATTATCAATGCCAATCTGATCGAATAGAATTACGCAGTCCCAGATGAAGAGACCAATGGTAATTAGAGAAAGCAGTGAAGAGGCCTTACCATCTCTGAAAATAGCATTAAATACTGTAGTTACAAAGCCAATAAAGTTAATAATACAGGTAGTTAGTACAAATGCATAGATTTGTGAGCTAACACTATCTTTATCAGTAGTACCAAGGATAACTGCGCAATAAATTGCAATACCAATTTCACATAACATAGTAATAATGCTTAGAGGAATTGTAACAGAGCGTTTGCGAGAAGAAGGAGAAGTAATGGTAAGAGTAGCCATTTTAATAAACTTGGAAATAAACTTGGATAAACAACTGGAAACACTTGACGCCTGCAAACATATTAATCAGCGTGCGCGATTTCAAATTTTCCCGCGCATAAAAACTAACAAAAATATTATTCTATTATTAATTATAATATTTATTATAATGTATTATTGCATAGTATCTAATCAGTATCAAAACTGCTAACATATGAGATATATAAAGGCTTTTCAACTGCACTAAAGATAGAATATCTATAAATATCAATAGACTCAATCTCAAAGATATCTTGACGCACAAGATCAGCCATAATACTATTAATTTTTGAGTTACTTTCATCGCCATTAAATAATACAAACCGCCTATAATGACGTAATTTTTTTAGTAACTCATCTTTAATAAACTTAGAGATTAGATCAGTATAGTAGCACTCTTTAAGCATAACTAATTCTTCATCATAATATCCAATGATATGTTTTTTATCATAATTAGCAAGCTTATTAAGGCGATATGAAATAGGATTAGTTTCAATCTTATCTTTTATTAATTCCTTTACATCTTTATCTGTTTCATATTTATAACAGTCTTTAAGATATTCTGTAGTAAATGGTACAATTGTAATAGTTGAAGTAACTTTTTCAAATGACATTGTGCTAAACTTGGAAATGCTTCTTATATCAATCACTGACAGCCTTTACCACTGCACATCAGGATTTCAATTTTTTTCACCCGTAAATCTAACAAAAAATATTATTCTATGTTAATTGCAAGATTTATATGGTTATATTATATGTCTCATATTATGGGGAAATAGCTACATAGGATTTATCTTGAGGATTATAATATTCAAGCCCTTTAATATTTCCAGATTCATATGCAGTAAGTAACTCATATGCCTTGTAAGGATTAAAATGTGGCGCGCAAGTAATGGATGAAATCTGTAACTCGTGTTTCATCCCATTCCATTGCACATTTATTACAGCATCATCTCTACCTAAGCGAATACCAGTATAATGCAGAACCCGCAACTTCAGATCGCGATACATATAGAATGCACGATATTTCTGGTCAAAGAATTCAAGTACATCAATCTCCTTTACAGAGCATAAGATGCGATTCAAATTATATGCTTTACTTACAAAGAAGTAATGAAATACATCAGGATCACCCTCTTTTAACTCTTTGCCCGTCAAATCATTATATAGTTGTACAAGCGAGTAGTATTTTTTACCAGTATGAGGATGCTCAATAACACCTGAAATAAGAGGTTTAAAACGGATATTATTGAAATTAAACTCGACAGAATTAAACTTTTTACTAATGATGAAGTCGAGAAATCGAATAAAGTATACAGTCTCTACGCACTCTGTATACATTTTCATAACAGAATCAATGATAGGCATCTTGGAAATTGTATGAAATTATAGTTAATATAAATATACGTTAACTATAACAATAACTATCTACTCAACAATTAATTAATATGCATTATATTTCAAATTTTATATAATAATTAACCTAACTAAATCCGAATAATATTATATACACGTTAATACAAGTAATACATAAATGTGCAATAAGATGTGATATATTATTTTTATATATTTTTGCAATACCGTATGATCCAACAATAACAAACAATATATATTTAAAAATATGCAGAGGTGCTACAAGATATGTAATAACCACACCAAATCCCATTGTTATTCTATCAATCCATTTAGCGATATCAGATGTAGTATAGTGATTCCATACACTTGTCCCAAGTCCAAAAAAAACAAATCCAATATAAGGAACTGGTGGTAGCTGTATTGACATTAATATAGCTAAAATATGACACGTTAAAGAGCATAATGAGCTATTTAATAAGGTTTTATTAGCCATCCTTAATTATATATCACAATATTTTATTTATATGGGTTATCAAATATTATAAGTACAATAAAAATATATTGTATTTATAATATGTTATATATTTTATATTATATAGTATTTTTATTTATAAGCAGTAGCACATTTAAGTAATGCCTTTAAGCAGTACTATTGCGCAGCTCCTGCAGAGTTACAGACTTTCCATCACGCTCTACAGTACATAGCTTCCAAGGAGCAACACTGAAAGTGCGCTTGATATGACCGTTCTGCTTCAGCTGATCCATAAACTTGTAGAGAACCTCACCAGGCGCCTTAAAGGTCTTATCTACAAGCTCAGGTGCAAGCTCAGATGCAGTCACTGTAAACTGCTCATCCTTAAAGGTTGCTGTGCAGGTAGTATTAGTGAAGTTACCATCCTCATCCTTACCAGTACCGATAGTCATAGTAACACACTCTCCATCATTTAGGATAGCAGAGAGTGCAACTGGAGGTGCAGAATGCCCACCCTCTGCGGTAGCAGTTGCCTCGCGCGGTACAGTACCAATGCGAGGCCCACGAGTACGAGGGGCACCAGCTGCATCATTAGTACCACCAACACGAGGCTTACCGCGAGGCTGCTTTCGCTGCTCATAAGAGTCAGATGGGCCACTGCCGTTCTGTAGAGGAACACTATGCTTTACAATATTGCGTGTTCCAGTTACACCAGTTCGCATCCCTTGAGGAGTAAACTGAGTTGCAGGAGTAAAGGGTGCAGCGGCAACATTAGTACCACGGGTAGTAGAGCCTGATGCAGAGCCTGAAGCAGACTCAAGGGTAGTAACGCGGCGCTGCAGATCAGTGATCTGGGCGAGGAGCATTTGGATCATCATATCAGTAGGGGTGGCCATCTTGGAATCAATTCTTGGATAAAAGTCGAGGTAAAGCTTTAAACTTCTTGGACAATAGTAATCACTACACCCTATCCATATGCAGCACGCGGCGTCAAATTTACTGTAGCAGCGCGCATATTTTGAAATTCATATTTACGCCAAGTAGAAAACCAGACAGCGTCGCATCCAGCAAATTTGAATCGATGGAAGATGTAAAGGGCAAGCACGTATTAATTTATAATGGATTACAGTACTAAATCACGCAACGACCTTATTACTCTGTGCAAAGAGAATAAGATAAAGGGGTATAGTAATAAAAAGAAAGAAGAATTAATTGCACTTTTATCCGCAATTTCCAAGGTAAACACCGCTGTAATTCCAGGCAAAAAAGGTAAACCAAAGGTCGGTAAGTTACCTGTAGAAAACAAGACGGATGATATTAAGATCAATAGGCTAAATTACATAGGGTCAAAGTTTCAACTCCTCGAGTGGTTAACGGATAATATCGTGCAACAGACTGGGCTAAAATCCTTTAAAGATATCCGCTTTGCAGATTTGTTTGCAGGGACAGGAATTGTATCGCATCACTTTCGCCAAAAAGATGCAATTGTCCTATCAAATGACGCAGAACTATATAGCTCCATAATTGCATATGCATTTACAGCATCAACATATACAGATAAATGCAAAAAGGTAATTGATGAATTAAACGAAGAAATTGCCAGCGAAGCACACAAAGATGTACACGGGTTCATTACAAAGAATTATAGCCCTTACAATAATTGTGAGCGTATGTTCTTTACAGTAGAAAATGCACAGCGTATTGATTATATTAGACATCGCATTGAAGAGTATAAGGGGGATATAGAAGAGCCTGAATATAATTTCTTAGTTGCATCGCTACTTCTAAGTGCAGATGCAGTAAGTAATGTACCAGCAGTATATGGGTGTTATCTCAAGAACTTTAAAGCAAAAGCGCTAAAAGAATTAACATTGAAACCGATTCATACAAATACAAAGGAAGTAAACGAATTATCTAAGGCATTTAATGCAGATGTATTGAGCGACAAACTCCTTAAAGAAATCAAGGCTGATATTGTATATTTAGATCCTCCTTATAATGAGCGCCAGTATTCTAAGAATTATTTCCCTTTGAATATGATTGCATTAAGCCCTGATAAACAGAAAGATGAGAAACCTCTAAAGGGAAAAACAGGGATTCCTGAGAGTTGTTTCATTTCTCCGTTTTGCAAGAAAGGTGCCACAGTAGAACAGGCATTTGAAAAACTATTTACAAATCTTAATACAGAATGGATTTTCCTATCATATAATAGTGAAAGTCTGATTACAAAAGAGAGAATGATCGAATTAATGCAAAAATATGGTGAAGTGACCACTGTAGAACGTGATTATAAGCGTTTTAAATCATTTGAATATAATGAAGATAAACAAATTAAGGAGTATCTATTCTGTCTGCATAAAGGCAAGCCTTGCTAAGTCCTAAATAAGTTCAATCTGAAGATAATCTTTAAAGTTGGTTAGGACATTTTCAAAAGACCAGCGAACAGCCATATTTGTACGACTGGAACTATGGAACTGAATCTCAAGAATGGATATATTTTTAGTGGGTGTAACAATCTTCAGGGTTGAACTATTCTCCCATTTATCCCAAGACTTAGTCCACGTATATTGATAAGTATTCCAGGGAATATCTTTCACTTTTGTAATGTACTTAATAGTGTCTGTTTTCTTATTATAATATACAGTAGGACAGGAAAATGTGTAATTATCGATATGTGAGAGGATATCACCAATATTATCCTGAATATATTTTTTCAGATCAGGGACGGATAAAATAGGAATTCCAATCCGTGTACAAAATGCATCAGGAGTTGCTTGTCCAATATATTGTGGCGCGATTTTAGCATCTCCTTTTGTAGTTTTAGCGCTCAGGAATTGTTTTCCATCCTCAGATGTAAAATCATAGAGTGCACCTCCTTTTGCTGTATGCCGACATTTAGGAAACAGAGTCTGGAGTTTAGACAAACGGAGTTTAAAAGTCATCGCATCATCCTCGCTGTATTTATATTTTCCATCATAAGGAGTTTCATACAGCAAACAGATTCCCTTTTCAAATATTTTGCCAAGGTCTTCTGTTAGAACAGATGCAGTCCCTTTGTCCATTTTATGTATTATTCTGGAAGTATTATTTAAACTATGTCTTATGAGTTCATTATTTACAGCATTTAATAGGATTAAAGCCTGCTTATAGTTAAGCCTATTAATAATGGAAGAGTTCAGAATATGTGCCATCATATGTAAAGATATCTTGGAAAGTACTAACAATGTGCCTTTAATAAATAGCCTTATAATATCAAATTTATAAGGGGGTAGAGTATATCTACAAAAAATATCTTATTTTAACAATTTCAGATATTTATACATAGTCTCTATAATTATTTAAGATGTAACTGCTTAGAGTGCAGCAACAATTTTATCTACGAAGTTATGCATTTCAACCATTCGTTGGCTGCGTAGGTATCCAATGACATATACATAATTCTCAATATCCATTGTTTTAAGAAGGTGTGTATAGGCAGGATGATTGACTTCCTTAGAGAATTGCTCAATAAGTGCAAAGCGAATTCTGGGTTTAGCTGATAGCATATGATCCACAAATCTATCAAGATTGTCACAGGAATCAATGAACATAACAGGGGAATTGGAAGTAGACATTTTAGAGGAAACTTGGAAGGGGCTTGGAAAAAGGCTTGGAATACTTGGAAAGGCTTTAACTGGCAGCATACACTAAAAGCACAGCAGGATTTCAATTTTTTCCTAACAGCACCCACTCTAATAAAAATAGTACTTATATTAAGTATGATTTTTATTAATATAATATATATGACCTCATTATTACTCAACTTCCATATTACTTGTATCAGTTGTTGTTGCATTAGCATCAGTAGCACCAGTAGTGCCAGTAGTATTAGGTGCTACAAATAGATTCTGCATAGTCATATTAACAAGTTGACACATATCACATTCACACTCTTCATTACACTCTGGAACAGCCACTACCGCTTCTGCAGTCGCTGCTGCATTATTTTTAATCGCTGTACGGACTTTAATAAGAGTTGACAGATATTCTGAGATATAAGGCTGCATATACTCACGAATTGTAGAAAACATATTCCAAGCAATCTCAAACAATGGCATTGGAATAGGAATTAACATCCCATCATCATTCGTATAATTATTAGCAGTAAAGAATGAATTAGGTACAATATCATTAATAGATGTAATAAACTTCTTAAACCCTTTACAGATATTTATGCTAATATGATGAGTAAGCAGATGTGTTCCAAACTGATTTAGCATTAGAATGAAGTTATCATTTACAGCGTGTGGAATAGTCTTGAGAGTATAGTTATAAATCCTATCGACTGGTGCACAATGCTGGAGATCAAAACGAATCTTAGAAACACGTGTGGAGCGACGAGGAACTGATGCCATATTGGATTGGAGTCTTGACGAAGCCTGCTATGCTTGTAGTCTTGGAAACTTGGAAAAGCCTGCTAAGCTTGGAGAATCTTGGAGAATCTTGGAGCAACTTAGATATAACCAGTAATAATTTTCAAATTTTATGACAAGAACGTATCCTAAAATTTGAAATATGCGCTCTGAATATATACAGTGTCGCAACAATCTGCAATTATTCTTTCCAAGTTATATTTAGGAATGGACTCTATGACAAGCCATCATACAGTAACTAAATCATTTCCTTCCTCTTCCTCTGCATTCAAGCCTTATGTGTCTAAAAAGATAAAGTCTGATACTTCCACGCCACCAATAAAAATATCACCAGTTATGCAAAAAGAGAAGAAGATAGATGATATTCTGAAAAAGAATAATCCATATGGATTTAGTTGGAGAGGTTACACTGAATCAGAAATGCGCAAGACTCTTAAAAGGGATATAATACTTAAAAACTTTATAGTATGCTCAATTAATCGCCATAAAGAAGAATTGCTCGAACTCTCAAAAATGTCAAAACTACCTGGCAGAAATGTTTACGAACACTATATCTTCTTAAAAGACAGCTTAGATAAAATGGTTCAAAAGCTAAAGCTCATTGAAGAAAAATTAACATTGCACGCTGACTATATGTTATACTGCGGTAACTAAGAAATAATATAGAGTACCCTTAACAAAAATACATATATTATATTTTTATTGTTGGGTTTTAATTATTAGAGACTTATACTCAGGATGCGCCTTAATATGCTACATACTCAGGATGTGACTTAATATCATCAAGAGTCTTCTCCATTGCCTTAATAGTTGCCATTAAACTCTCATTCTGGATGTAAGTATTATAATCATATAGAGTACTCTTCATCTCAGTAAGGTAATTATTTAGTACCTCTTGCATCTTGCTATGACGAACCTTGTTACTAATACTCTTTACAGTAACAATAAGAGCCTTTGCCTCAGTATCAAGGTCAAACTCATTCTGATAGGAGATTAGTTGACTCTTAAGCTCATTAACCTTCTGAGAAACAGTATAGCGGAATCGTGGCTTTTGAATCATTAGTGCAGGGTTTGCAATTAGATACTCAAATAGTTTCTTAGCAACTGCGCACTTATTTTCAGTTCCACGCGAATTCTCACACTCATCAAGGTAAAGCTTAATTGTATTTACATATGGCTGCAGATGATTATCATTAGATGTATACAGATAGTCATTTGTACAGCAGTTACAAATATTCTGAACAAGATAAGGATTAGGCTGATTGCGTTGCACATTAGAGTTCTGTGCAATAGAGTTTTGTGCAATACGACTGGAGCGACGAACACCGTTGATTGATACGCTCATTTTGCTTGACTAATGTATGCTATGCTTGGATAAAAGGCGCTTGGAAATAAACACTACTTGGATACACTGGAAGCTGTGACAACCTATTATGAGCAGCCGTGAGCGTCAAATTTTAACCCACAGATAAATAAAACAAAAATATTTCTTAGCATATCTGCCATTTTATTTTTGTTTTATTTTTATGATTTCTACTTACACTAACTACGATTATTCGTAATCTCTGATTGCAATTCCAACGGGAAAACGCGGTAGCCCCTCATCAGTGAGTTCCTGATAGCGTACAGTTAGCATCTTACCAATATAGTCATCTCCATTTAGATAAAGCTCAGTGCGTTCCTCCCTTGTCCCGCGTGGCCTGCAGGAGAATGCCTTACCATCAGGAGTCTTGCAAGTCCAGATTACACATCCCTCTTCAAGTCCCTTACCTTCTTCGTACCCAACAATCTCATATTCGGCATCAAAGAATTCTTTGAATTTCTGGAGGTCTGCGCTTCGTGAGCCTTTGTAGGCACCACCCTTATTACGCAACATAATCCCTTCATAGCCTTCTGCCACATATTTACTATGCATTTCTTTCATCTTATCTTCAGATTCACACAATTCAGTCGCAACAGGTACAATGTACTTGAACTTGTATTGGCGGAACATAAGGAGAAGGTTTGTACGACGTGCATCATAAGTCATATCGTCACGAATCATATCGTAAACGTGGAACTTAATCTTCTTCTGCTTCTCGTCATCACCCTTCTTCAATGTCTCGCGCTTAACGAGCCCAACAATCTCCTGAAATGTGAGTTCATCTGAATAGAGTTCACCATCCAGGACAAATGTCTCAGGTAGTCTATTTAGCTCCTCAAGGATGTGTTCAAGGTGAGGGTAACGCTTTCTATTACGAGAGAATAGTCCCTTGTTAGGCATACCAACGCAACGAGTGCCATCAAACTTCCTCTGCACAAAGCAAGGGAACTTAATGGACTTACCGCGTTTGTTATAGTCGTGTGCAAGCATAGGGGAAGGCACATCATCATCTACTCCCTTGCCCCTGCCCTTTTCAAGGCCTGATCCACTAACAGTGCTACTATCTCCATCTGCATCTTCAGCAGCATCATCGTCGCCTGCAGGGGAATAACCAGACTCTTTCTTTTTAGTCCAGGAGGAGCGAGCTTCATTTATTGCCTGTTGTAGGGGAGTAGTCTCATTCTTTTTACCAATGTTCTTGCCTTCAGAAATAACTTTCTCATTTGTCTGTAGCTTTCCATCGACGTATCCAAAGGTAGTCTCGATTACACCACAGCTACTTCCAGAAGCAGAACGTTCAAATACGCGAATAGACCATTGCTTGGCCTTGCCTGTAGTGGCTTCACCATAAAGAGTAGGAAAGTCTGCCATCTTGGATTCTTGGAATATCAACGGGAATAACTCTTAAACTGTAGCAGTGCAACTTGGAAGGGCAACTTAAAGAAATAGGATCCTACAGGATCAAATTTATAAGATTGGCGGCATATTTAGAATATAAATCTTGATCAAGATAGATATAATATAAATGCATATAATTTACGTAACAGTTAAAAAGGACCCTAATTCTACTACACCTATTAGGCAACTCTGTACAGAATTTTCAGATAAGTCTCCACAGGCTATGTCATTAGAAGGTGGAGATGGAATTAATTATGTAATATGTATACCAGCTATTGATAAAAATAAGATAGAAGAGATATGTAGCAAAAATCTGTATACATTTAGTGAATTATCTATCGAAGAAACAGTAATTAGTGATTCACAATATAATTCTATGAATAAAGTAACAATACATTATTTTAATGAGAAAGGTCTGTATGGATTAACAATTGCAGCTCATTAGTAATTGTTAATACTCATAGTCATAGTCAGGGCAGCAGCAGGAACAGTAGTAGTCATCATAGACGAGTCGCTTAGCAAGGCGCCCCTTGCCATTCTTGTTGTAGTAGTACTTCTTCTCGCCATCTGTGAAGACCCTGAAGCCATCAGGCAGAGTGCTGAAGTTAGCACTGACTGTTGCAGTTGTAATTGAGCGTGTATAGTTAGGGTCTACTTCCCATTCACCACCCTTCACACGATCATAGCCCATCAGAAGGAAGCGACACGACTTCTTGGTGTTCTTCAAGATGCGAAGATGACTCTCATAGTCCCACAGGCTGCCTTCATTCTTCTTGAGGTGAATTGCACCTGCATCTGTTACCTCCTTGATGTCAAAACCAAGACAGTCATCAATGAAGAGTTTGGCATCAGTGCCCTCAATAGCGTCCTTCATCCAAGGGATCTCCATCAGCTCCTTCTTGTTCAACCGAGACCAGTTCTTCTCCCACCCGTTACTGATGGTGAAGTCCTCAGTGTCACTCTCGTAGGCTGCATACTTGGAAGCCATCTTGTAGTTGAGCTTGGCGGCGGCTTTGTAGGAAAAGGTGCGAGGCATTGTGGAAAGGCTTGGAAAGGAGTACAAAATTAATAACTCTTGGAATAACTTGGACAACAAATCCTTTAAGCCCTCATAGGTTTCAATTTTTCCCCGATATCACAAGACTAATAAAAATCTTTTCTTGGTATATGTAGATTTTTATTTTGTAGTGTATATTACATTTTCGCTATGTAGTTTCTACCAATCGCTACCCTTAATGCCGCAGCGACTGCCGCAGCGGCCGCGGCAGACATCGATGCATCCGCACCAGAGTGTACCGCAATCCCAGTTACAAAGGCGATCATTGCAGTAGTGAATAGGCTGATCAGTTTCTGTTTCATCTGCATCAGCTGCATCTGCTGCATCATATCTGGCGGCTACACCTGCAGCAGTAGTTGCATCTGCTTCATCTGCTGCTGCTGCTAAAGCAGTGGCAGAAGGTTCATCTTCATCATCAGATTGTTCAATAGGGCGAGCATCTAAAGTAGATAGCCCAACAACCTTATCTCCATAGTATGTATTTCTTTCATATACATCCTTAACTTCAGTGCGTGTAAGGATATAGCGCCAGCCGCTATAATGGTATGCAACTTCAATCTCATTGAGCTGTGGGTTGGACTCAAGATGGAATACACCTGACCACCATTTTTGTTCACCAATCTGGCGCATCAGACCATAGGAGGGCATTACATAGTTGAGTGGTGGCGGTGCAGGCCCAGTATTAATGCAGTCTGACATAGGGATAGGCTCAGCAGTTGCCATTCTTGGAAGAACTTGGAAAGGAACGACTTGGAAAGGCTTGGAAGAACTTGGAAAGACCTGGGATTGTGTTACCACAGCACACCCTTTAAGCCCTCAAGCTGTTCAATTTTTTCCCCCGCCTTGCGCAATAAAAATATATTATCTTATAATAAGTACCAAAAATATTTATTGTATTTTTATTTTCAGATTCACACGCGATCACTCAGTATTATTTAATATTCATCCTTATCAGAACTAAGCTTTCCAACAAGAATACGATAGTATACAGTACTGCCACGCTTAACACGTTGCATTCCAAGTGGAGTAACATCATTGCAGGTATCAAGGAATGCCCTGACAAGTTCTTGCTTAGGCCCAGTATGGTCAACAATCTTTCTGATTAGATATGCCTGCTTGAAATCTGTAATATCATATTTCTGGCCTTCAGGAAAGAAGAATGTAGCAATCTTGTCATCATTGTTTTTAAACCACTTGCATACTGGATAGAACTCTTCAAGGATTGAGCGATAGTATTTACAGGTCAACCCATTGATCTTTTCAAGAATATCTGTTAGAACAGGCTCTGCCTGTCCAGTAGCAGTTTTAGGTGCAACATACTCATCGAGTTCTTCATCAGTTGCATACTCTGACTCTGTCTCAGAATCAGTACCAGACTCACTGTCAGACTCTGAATCTCCCTCCCACTCAGAATCGCAGTCAGACTCTGAATCGCTCATCCACTCGGACTCTGAATCAGAATCCTGCTCAGCAGTCTTGGAGAATTTGTAGGAATCCATTGTACTTATTGGAAAAGTATGCAAAAGGGAATGCTTCTTGGAAAGGGCTTGGATAAACTTGGAAAGGCCTATAACGCGTCGACAACAATCCTTTGGGTAACTCTATGTTTCAAATTTTATCCCTGTAACATCACAAATAAAAATATACATCTTAGTATTTGTACATTTTTATTTTTATTTGCATATTAGGCCTATCATTATAATTAGAGATATTCACAATCTTGTTCGCAATTACTATCACAATACTTACTACCACAGTTATCACATTCACACCTGCAATACATATATCCATATTTCTCACACTCCCAGCAGCCAATAGGCGATTCTTTATCTCTAAGTCGCTCAAACTGGTTGATAATATACTTAGACTTTAACCAATTAGAATTCTCAACATTAGTACGTTGATTAATCCATAGTAAGTAGCGCCTGTGATGAACTTTTAGTTCTTCCTGTTCAGCCTTGTACAGTTCAGGATTAGCCTTATAGAGTGCATACTTAGGATTTGTCCTACAACTCATAGCGCACATACAGAACGGTTCTTCTTCATATCTTCCTAATCTACCACACGCACATTCAGATGGAACATATGGCATAGGGCCAAATAAACCAGGTCCCAGATTAAGTTCTTTATATGGTGGGTAATCTTCGATCTTCATATCACTGTATATTCGTGGCTTGACTTCTTGTGGCGTAGATCGTGGCGTAGTAGAGATAGAAATGTATGGTTTTACTGATGGGGTATCGAGGTAGTCAATCATAGTTGTTCTCCAGTTAGCAACACTATCTGCTTTTGTTGAGTTAGGTATACTATTTGACATCTTGGATTCTTGGAATGCTTGGAAAACTTGGGACGCTTGGAAAACTTGGAACGCTTTACGTGAGGAACCTGGCCACTGCCTTTGTCACATCACTCAACTTACTAACTAAGATAAGTTATGCAATCAAATTTTCAATTTAATGATCGCAAATTCGTAAATATATCTTATACAAGAAACAAAAATATATGTATTATTCTTTATATATTGATGTTTATGGAAGTTGCAGAAAATGCCTGCTATTTAGTCTTTAAGGCAGGAGGTTTATATCCCTTTGGAGCTTTATAGTTGTGATAGCAGCCATAATAGTCACAGGATCCTCCACAATCTTCTTTGTGGAACCACTGCATAAACCACCCTGTACCAGGATCTTCTAAGTCATCACATTCGTATGCGATGCGATAGACAATTCCATCTTGCTTGTATTCAAGATGCAGGCCAACATATTTCTTCTTCTGACCCTTCCAATCTTTATAGTTGTCTGATCCCCAATAAGGTGGGTTAAATCGCAATCCTTGCATTGTATCAACATTAGTGATACAGAGGATATTTTCTGCAAAGATTGCAAACTTCTTTTTGAAGACAGGGTTACTGCGGAGTTCAGTGAAGGTCTTGTAGCGAGGATACGTTGGATTCTCATACTTCTTATCCTTCCAGGTATAGAACTCTGGCTCTCCCTTCTCAGGTGTATCCCAGAAGGTGGTAGGAGGATTCTTAATGTGCTCAGGCACAAACTCCTGTGCATTGAGATTAAGAGTAGGCTTCACGCCAACGAGAAGTGCAGAACGATAAGAAAGCTTGGAGGACATTCTGTAAGGACTTGGAAGAACTTGGAAGGGACTTGGAAGGGACTTGGAAAGAACTTGGAAAGAACTTGGAAAGAACTTAGCTTAGAATAGCGCAACAGTTTCCTTTAAGTCCTCTGATCGCGTCAATTTTTCTTCATATCATCGCACGATAAAAATATTTCTTGGTCTAAGTACTGTACAATTATATTATGAGAGAGTTTATGTTATAGTAACTTCATAATAATTCTATCTTTAGGTAATGCTACTTGATATGGTTTACCATTAGAATCTTTATGGGTTGAGTACAGTTGATCAGTTACAAATGCCGCAACATTATCATTTTCTATAATCTTCATAAGGGAATATGCTTGATCGCAATCATCCAAATTATCTTTATTGAAGAAGATTTTTATATTAGTACGAGCAATTTGTTTAACTTCATCAGAAGAGTCTTTACTGATGATTGATGTTCCACCTATATCTACTTTACAGTACTTGGACAATTCTTCTAAGCCAGTAAAATCGGAAAACACTGTAACTTTCATCTTGGAATTAAGGCTAACAATACTTGGAACAGACTTGGCGAAGCCTACTGTGTTTGGATTATTTATAGTACTGCAACTGTTATGAAGTTGATTGGAATCAATTTTTATCCACTCGGATATATACAAATAAAAATCATAGTTATCCTAAGTAACAAAAATATGTTTAAACATTTTTGTCTCTTTCTTGCATAGATCTTTTCTATTATTGTAGTGGTATAAGAGTATTGCGATGTTTATAGGATTACAGTCTTCTTGAGAGTTGAGAACCAGGTCTTGATACAGCCAGCAGGAGTCTTATTATATGTGTAGGATGTATTTGCATCACCTTTAGAATTACATTGACTGCAATTGCAACCTCCATATGTGCGAGTAACTGTGATAAGATCTTTATTAGCAGGATCTGCCATCCAGGCAGCGAACTTCTCATCCATCAGAGAACTGTACTCAAAGCCATTCTTCTCACAGTACTTGACGATTGCCTTGCTGGTCTTCTTCTGTTTCATCTGCCCCTCAATACCCTTAGAGTAGTATATAGCCCACTCCTTGGCAGCTTCAGCCTTACTGCGAGGAATGTACTTATCAGACTTGTAGTCATACTTCTCAAGGGCGTACTTATCAACAGTAAGGAGCCAGGCCTCAAACTCTGCAACGAGGTCATCGCTATACACATAGCCCTTCTTTGCACAGACAGCCTCAATTGCCTCAGCAATCTCATCCTGTTCATCCTCCTTTGTGTAGTACTCAACCTTGGGCTTACCGATATTACGCTTGCTGCGTCGAGGATTCTCAGCAGTGTAGACTACTGGCTTGTTCCACTCTTGCATCTGATTGTAGTAGTCCAGGGCAGTCTTTTTGACGCTGATAAGGGGCTCATTTGTCTCTTCAGTTGGTGCGGGAGTAGTTACAGGTGCTTCTGTAGTAACTGCAGCAGTAGGCACATTCTGCTGCTCCTCAAGGAAGTTAGAGATAAACTCAGAGATCTTCTCACCGATGTAGGGAACAAATGTAGGAACGGTATAGCCGCCTGCAAAGGTAGCAAACTCGTTAGGGATGTCTGCATCGTACTCAGCAACTGACTCAGCTGCCTTCTTGTAAGCCTTGACCTGGTATGAGTTCTGGTCAGGATATGACGCAGCCTTATCGAGGAGAGCCTGGTAAATGGCCTGGTTGATAGGGAGAGTGCAAGTAGAAGACATCTTGGAAAGCTTGGAGTAAATCGCAAAGGAAGTAACGGAAACTTGGAAGGGCTCTAAAACGCTTGGTGAAACCTGCTACGCTTGGAGATCGCTTGGACAGCTAATCCTTTAGGCCCCTGCAGCCTTCAAATTTTCCCGATGATGCTTCAGCGTCCTCATTTTCTTCTTATGACAAGTAGAATAAAAATTATTACAATTCTTATGAGCACTCTCTTATGATTATTATGCACTCTGTATGTTTAGGTGTAAGTCCATCCGTCGTGACCTTTGCATTGTGACCGCTTTGTAGTGTTTATGCAGCCGCAAGGCAATGTAGTGTTTTCAATATAACTGAAGAGTGTTGCTACTGGTTTTTCTTCCTCTTCTTCTTGTTCTTCCTCTCCCTTGTTCTCTGCAAACACTACTGGAGAAGGAATGCCAAGTATCCTGCACATTGCATCATAGACTTGAGCAAACTCATCATCATCCTGCTCAGCTCCATAAGGGTCCTCTACAGATAAATATTTAATATGTTCATACTCTGTATATGTTGTGTTTAGAAAGGAGTGTTTAGAACGAGGGTCAATCTCGTAAAGATGCACTATAGGCATTCCTTCTTTATTGGTAGTCCATACGTAGAAATCAATCTCAGAGATATAAGGGGCCCTGCGACCTTTGTGATCATGTCCCATATCTTCGTGGTCAAAGCGCAGAGTATGATAGACAGGGTAATTGAGAGTCTTCATAAGTGCTTGAATAGCTTTGTTGTAATGGATGTTATCCCACTTAGAAGAAGAAGCATTGGTAGTACCGATTATTTCTGAATCGAGCTGCATCTTGGAATCGATGTCTTGGAAAGGAGTCTTGGGATTGCTGTGCTTGGAGTTTCTTGGAGTCTTGGAACACTTGGAATGCTTCTTGGATAAATTGGCGCCACATCAATCCTATTAAGGATGTGTCATAGTCAAATTTGTGCCCAATATAACAAAAAGAATCTTATCTTTTTGTCTTTTTATAGAGTAGTTATTTCCAATGAGATATAATCAGTATACTCACTAAGCGCAGAAGGGAGTAGTAATGAATTGATAGAAGCGCTTGAAAGGGTTGCGTGACTTGTTCTTTGGCTTCTGCTGCTGCCCTACTTCTTCTACTATCTTCAGTATTACCTTGTGCTGATCATCAGTCATTGCAACCAACTTATCAACATTGATACGAATATTAGCAAGATTCTGAGCAAGTTCATTGTGTGCAGCGTGGTTAGCGGCAACAAGCTCATCGATGTTAGGATTGATCTTGTCATCTTGTTCAGAAGGGATGCGCTCATTAATCATCTTAACAAGTTGAGTAGTCTTCGCGGTAAGTGCTTCGCGTCGTTCCTTACGCTGTGCAGCACGTAGCTCCCTGTTCTCTTGCTTAATCTTCTCAATCTCAGCATCAGAAGTATTATCAGGGATAGTCATCTTGATAGTAGGGGTACCTGGTACAATTGCCTGTGCAGCAATACGAGGAGAACGACGAAGAGTTGCCAT
>JACCDO012138992.1_pt1 | contig 20990 bp, 11 predicted proteins | sample 7446101 | NCBI WGS metagenome assembly JACCDO01 (sample SAMN15323440, study PRJNA562643) | freshwater metagenome | isolation source: river surface water | place: USA:Blue River Watershed | collected 2017-08-16
CCTTATCGACAAGATGCTTAGCCTCGGAGCAGATGCAACGGGTAGTCTAGGAGGCGCTGAAGATTTTAGTGATCAATGGAAAGTGCTTGTTTATGATAATGATTGCAGAGATATCATCTCACCGTTGTTAAATGTTGGGGCATTACGCGCTAAAGGTGTCACGTTGCATATGCTGTTGCACTCTGAAAGAGAGCCTGTACCGGATGCACCCGCAGTATATTTCGTGCGTCCGACTGAAGCAAATCTCGTTCGCATTGCGGAAGATTGTAAAAAGCAATTGTACCGCGCCGTGTACCTCAATTTCGTGACGCGAATTGAACGCACTGCTCTTGAGAAATTTGCTCAGGATTTATTATCTAGCAATAGCGTCGGAACTGTAGTAAAAGTAATGGATCAATATTTGGATATGATCGCGCTTGAATCAAACATGTTTTCATTAAATATTCCACAGTCATTTGAAATACTTAATGCGAAGGGGCAGACTGAACAACAAATCAAAGCGTACGTATGCGAGTGTGGCGATTGTGAACTATCTCTGGTTTCATGTTTTTCTGTTCTGCCACCTTTTTTTATCTCATGTTTATTATTGATGGCTTATTCATGCGAACGTTTCTATCTCTACGTCGAGAGGGCCAAAGTGCCCCATGTCCACGAGTCAGCTGCCCTATGTGGACGCAGTCTTCATCTAAATATATGTAACTAACTCGTTTCCTCTCTTTTTGGATGCTGATAATATCGACTTGCCTGTGATTCTGCAGTCTAATGGGACGCGTTGCGCAAGGTTTGTTATCTACCGTACGCGTGTTGGGCCAGCTTCCTGTCATCCGGGCCCCAGCCGGAGGCGCTGCGGAAATGCTCGCTCAAGAGGTGGGATCTCTTCTGCGCGAAAATCTAGCGCCTCGAGGCCCAGCGAACGCACTGTTTGCAGAGTCTCTCGCCGCTGCTCAGCATCAAGCGCGACCGCTGCTCCTTATCTTCGACCGTAGTGCGGACATGAGTCCTTTGCTACTCCACACGTCCACTTACCAAGCTCTTGTGGATGATTTATTAGATCATCGACTTAATCGTGTCACTGTGGATGTTTCAGCCAAAGAGGAAACCGCAAAGAAGCGCACGTACGACCTCAATACGCAGAGTGACGCGTTTTACTCCTTGTATGCGGGTGAACCTTTTCCTGAAGCTGTGCAAGCTAATGAGCGCGAACTTGCAGAGGTTTCTCAGCGTGAAGCAGAGGTACGAACACGTCCAACAACAGCCTTGCCAGAAGGCAAGAGCGTTGATCTCAGTGCCGCCATCGAGTCCCTGCCCGAAATCCTCGCTAAAAAAGCCAATTTGGAAGCCCACACAAATATCCTACACGCAGTAATGTCCCATATCGCTGCCAGAGAGATTCCAACTTTCTTTGAAATCGAACAAGCTATACTTGCTGCAGGCGCCATTCCCGATAAACAGCAGTTGCTGGACCTGCTCCGCGACGGCTCAAAAGGCAACATCGCCGATAAAGCGCGTTTACTACTGATTGTAGCGCTTGTCGCTGAGGTCAATGCTCCTAAAGCGCAGTGGGATGCATTTGAGACAGCTTTTGTGCAAGGATGTGCGGTGTTACCTTCGCCCCCGCCGAAGGACAAGGTCGATCGCATGCTCAGTGCAGTCAGCTTCACGCGAAAATTACAAACCTTGCAATCTCCGATGGGTAGCAAATCTGGTGGAGGAAACAATTATGCAGGTGGAAAAGGTGGAAATCGATTGACCTCACTGTTGAGCGCGGCAGGCAAAGGCGCAACCAGTCTGATGGCTCAGGCCACGTCGTTCTTTACAAGCTTCAATCCGCTATATGTGAGTCGCGTTGTAGACAATCTGAGTGAAGGTAGATCCTGTGTGGAAGCCGATACGTTCTGCACCGTCGATCCGCGAGCAAAGCAGACGGATTTAGTTGACGTACGCGGCACGAAATACTCAGATGTGTATGTGTTTATCGTGGGTGGAGGGTGTTACGCAGAATACTTCAACCTGCAAGAGCTACGAAAGCTCAGTGCAGAGGCGGGTAACACGCTGAGGCATGTGGGATATGGTTCGACTGAGATTATTTCTGCGGATACGTTCTTGCAGCAGCTGCAAGCATTGGGGCGTTGAAAGCACAGCGCAAGCGACGCTTACAGTCCACACTGCTGCAGCGCCATATTGAGCCACTTTTTGATGTATTTGTAATTAATTAAGTAAAAGGGGAAAAGGTGTTATGCGTATGTGCATAAAAATCGATGAAAATACCGTAAATTTACATATTACAAGACTTCAACATTATCCTTGTTGTACTTCCCGTAGAACACAAACACTAGAAGAAGCGATTCTCTACGACAATGCATCGCCGCACTCAACACCTCAGTACTTTCCTCCTTTGGCTGCTTTCTCTAGTAATTTTTTATTCGCTTCAACTAATCTCATGTTCTCTTCATATAGCTTTAGAAAAGGTGATTTGTCGCTTTTGGCATTCAGCGATTGCGTATCAGCCGCACCGGAGGATTGCAAGGGAGTATTGGCTACTTTTGCCGATGCAGCTGCTTGATCTTGTGCGAGCTTAATGAAGGCTTCAGACATGGCTGTAGCGCTTGGCATTTGTGAAGCCGTTGTCCCGGCAGCTGCAACGACAGGTGGGGGCGGTAAAATATTTAGCCAATTCTTCACTGCAGGGTTCTTCAAGAGCATAACTTGCATCAAACTCAAAGTGCCATTGCCTATCCAATAAACGAAAAGTCCTGCAGGCATGTTCATCATGAGTGGTACCATAATTACTCCCATCGCACGAAACGCATTGCGCACTAGTTTAAACTGTGCTGTGTTGGACATTTCGCCATTCTCTCCTCCGAGCTCGATCATGGTCAAGAACAAGCACGCATTTACCACGGGCAATACCGTCATAGGATCTGCAACTGAGAGATCAACAAACCATTTAACCCCGCCTTGAGCATAACCAGGATAATACTGACCCATCTCACGTAGTGCGAAGAACATACTCATAAACACGGGAATCTGTAGTAAAGGCACAACTAACGGCTTGACAGGGTTTACGTTATGTTTTGCAAACAAATCTTTTACCTCCTTGTCGTACATCGGCTTGTTCTCTACACGATTTTCATCTTGCAGCATCCGCGCATTAATTTTATCCATTTCCGGCTTTACATATTGCATTTTTGCGGAATGTTGCATACCTTGCACAGACAATGGGAACATAAATAAGCGCAATGCTACGGAGAACACTAATATTGCTTGATAATAAGGAATATCAAGATTAACATGGATGTTATCGAGGACGTTCATGAAAACTTGAGGTGGGTAAAACGAACTAGAAGCTTCCGTTGCAACTTTGACTGCAGCTTCGCCTGTCGCTGATGAAGAAACAGCAGCAGAATTGACCAAGATATCTCTGATTGGTTCCTCTATCACTTGAGTTGTCGATGTAAAAACATCATGGTCACCGACTGGGGTTGTTGCGGAAGAGCTGCGCAGAGGTTCATCAAAGACCGAAGCAGATGAATCTGGTGCTCTCGCAGGATCCTTGCTACTTGAGCCAAACCACGAACCCCAATCCCAATTATTGCCACTTTTTCCCCCGTTGTCTCCAGTGGATGCAGACAGGCATCGAGAGAACACGACAGCGGGATTATGGCTTCGCGCTATCACATTCCGAGAAATAAATTTAGAAGAATGCAAAATTCTAGTGCGACCTATCATTTTAGGCGCAAATCTGTTCGAAAAAACTATTCACTTCCAGTCGAATCTGCCTTGACATCGCTGCCCTCAAGTAGGGGAGCTTTGGGGCACTCCGCCTCATATGAAAAAGCCAACTTTTTCGGTGAGAATATAAATTTAGAAGTGTAAAGAGCCTATTTCTATAACTTATATTCTTGCTTTGTGTGATGACATCCACAGGACTCGTCGCAGCAGCCGAAGAACGACGAAAACGAGAAGCTCAAGATGCACTCGTGTTAGACATTGCGAAGGGGGATAATGAAAGCGTAACACTGAGTGTGCGTGCAGCAATTGAACGAGGCTTTCAAACAACTTTTATAGATTCCCTTCGTGAAGCTCTAAAGAAAAAAGAGAATGAAATCGATCGCATTTGTGGACGAAATTATTCTGAATTTTTAACAAGTACAGCAGATATGTTACGCATGCGTGGTGCCGCTTCTGATTTGACGCACGTAGTGCGCAGCATCCATGGCGATTTTAATAATTCGGGTGAAGAAATGGTAGCTGTCTTGACTAAACTAGAAGACACTCAGAAAGAGCGTGCACAAACTCACTCAGTTCTGGAGCATGTGGTTAGTTGCAAAGAGCTTGGTAAGCTCATGCTTCTCACGAAAAACTACTTGGATACAGCAGACCATTATGCTGCCATGCGCACGGTCGACAAGATACAGCAAAATCATTTGTCGTATGAGTTGCCTAAGACTGTACGCGCTATCGTAGACCGATGGTTGCCGATCACATTGCGCGCCCTAATGAGCGCCACCATAGAATCTGCAGATGCTATGTTGATGAAAATGAGAGACAAGAGCCAGCAAATTGGCCGGGTTGTGTTAAAAAGACAAGGTGCGGTCGCTCTAGCGGCCAATCGATTTTCTCTGCGCGATGACGCGTCCATGGTCACAGGCGGAGCCAGTGGCGACAGCAGTAACATATATGCTGAGTTATACGCAGAAAGATATGCGCAGCTCACATTGCTGCAGAAAGCACCTACATTCAGCTTGCAGGTAAGTCTAACTTCGCGTGGATTGTTGCGCTGTCAGCAGTAATGTGCTTTTCGAACACTTCGTTTTCCTTTGTTTTGACTGTTTTACAAACGAAAAATTATTGATGCACTCTTGTTTCTAACGATTAAATGCTTATATTTTACTCCGGATAACCACTGACTTTTGATCCAAATGCATACGTAGCATATCAAACGCTGTGCGGTCTCCTTGAAGCTAAGTAGGTGGCTGGAACCGGAAAATATCAACGGCTGGATATCAGATCGATACCAATGGGGGAAAGTACCTTCCAAACATCGAAATAAAAAAGAAAAGCTTACAGGATCCAGTCACGCAGAAAAGGAGAAAGAAAAGAAATTCTATGATTTTTTGCATCGCACTACGGAATCAGAAGAGAAGTATCTCGAAGAGCTGGGAGAAAATCTCGGTCCCTTGCACAAGGCCATGCATATCGCCACTGTGCTCAACCAAATGCCTCAGCTACATGAGCACTTCCGTGCTCAGCGTCATCCGGCATTGAATGCCATGCTAGATGCCAACGAAGCGAATCTCAAAACATGCGCCTTAACTGATCCTGGTGGTATCGTTCAGTATGTGTCTAGTGTCGCAGGATTTTTCATGTTAGAATGTATTGTAAGGCGGTCAGTAGAACATCAAGAAGGGGCTTTTGCATGGCAGGAAATTGTTGATTTATGGACTGCGGCATGTGTCCGACTGGACATACTCGTCGCTCGTCACACCGACGCGCTTAGAACAGTAGAGCAGGTGCTACTTGTGAAAGATGAAATTTCACTCTTAGCGGAAGCTTGCAATGACGAGGCTTTGGGGCTTCCCTGCAGCCCTCTATATGAGACGATACGACTGCTGTGGAATCGATTTGAAGAGTTACAAATTGCTGCTACAACCGAAGCGGTAGTAATAGCCAGCGTTTCGAGCAGTGCATATGAAGGATTCTACGTCAAGGACACAAAGACACTAGCAACCAAGGTATTAGCATTCTCGTTGGAAAAGGTTAAATTGGAAGAACCTGAGCTGCCATCGGATACTGACAGCGGACATACCGATTACGACACCACAGGCAGCAGCGCCGATGCAAACAGTAAGTTAGCTTCTCATTTGCGGCATAATTTGGACTCGTTGGAAGATGAGATTGAGCACGATGATATCCCGTTGTCAGCTCCTCCACCTATTCCTTCAATCCCGCCACCGGCAGACCCTTCGAATAAACCACCTGCACCACCCACGCACTTGCTGCCCATCACTTACTCATTTTCAGCGCTCGTGCCAGAGGTGCAGCGAGCTTTATATCTCCTGGTGACGCGCATTGTTGCATTCGCCGCGAAGAACCCTCTACTTGGCAATATGGGCGAAGCCACATGCAATAGTATTCTTAAGGCTTATGAAGCCGTTGCCGCAAGTTTGTCCCGCGAACTGAATAACTCAGGTGTGGAGACCCCGCTTGGCAAAGCAGCGCAGATCAGCACGGATGCAGCCACATTGGCGTTTGCTGCCACATACTCATTTGAACTGCTTAAACAGTCCTTACATACACTGCGATGGAGCCAGCGATTGTCGGAAGCACTGGCGTCTGCGGAGCGCTCAGTAAGAGGCATGTTGATCAAGCTGTCGCTAGAAGCGCAAGACTTAATTTATGAGCTTTTAAGAAGCAAAACAAACCAGCTCATGGAATCGCTTGTCTTCATAGATGTTGTACCTAGGAACTTTTCGTTGTCTCCGCATGAGGTAGTCATGGACGCAATTCAGTTCCTCCAAGCTAAAATGGGCGTGCTGGGAAATCTTCCTAAAGCAGCGCGAATCATTGCGTACTTTACTTGTTGTAACAACATCGCTTTTGCAACTCTTCATTACATACTTAGCGAAAGAGTAAAGGCTGTGAACATATTCTTTATCGCACAGTTAGAATTAGACTGTCGTGCGCTTGCAAAGTACGCCACTGCCACAGACATCCCTTCCTTGAATATGTGCTTTGCAGAATTGCATGAGACAGCGCAAGCGGCTCTGCATAGAGATTTACCAAAGTTTGCAAACGATGCAGCTATGAGACACCGGCTGTTCCCTAAGCTGGATCCGACAAAGTTGGCTATGTTACTGGAAAAACTTCAGCCCGTGCCCAATGTGCCACCGGCAACCAATCTGCCAACGTATGATGTTTCTACCGCGCGGGCAATTGCCGCCAACTTGCGCAAGCGTCCTGTTACTCACGACGCGAAAGGAGCTCCCAAGTCGCACAAGTGATACATTTAGTTTGTTGTAATGTATGTATTGCTAATATAATCTTAATTAAGACGCATGCATTGCAAAGTATTACATAAATAGTTCGAATACCCTGTCAAACGAGGTCGCGTTCGGAACCAGCAGCCTCAGTATAAGCTCAGTAGTCTCATTTTATCGATGCATACTTCGCATCCGTTATTGACAGCAATAGGAATTCTCTTCATTTGAAGACGCAAAATCAATAGGTATATTCTTCATAACAATAGGGGGTATAGATCGGTAGCAATGGAGCTTACATATATTTTTAACATAATAGTACACGATTTCAATATTAAAAATTCACATTCATTGGTATCATTTACGACAAGAGACTCCTCTCCCTGATGCCGGTTGTTCAAGTAAACCTCACAGGCGGCAGAGGGCGAGAAGATTTCGTGGGATTCGCTCGCTGCGTCTGTCGCCATTTGTCCCGACATTCTTCTGTAACAACACCAAATTGTGGGTCAAATACCCAACGATTCGTGCTTTGGGCAGAATTGCTCGTAGAGCTTGATTGAGCACTCTGAGATATTGAAGGCATATCTTTGTTTACTTGCTTATCGCAAGTCTTTTCGTCGTTCACCCGGTCTGAAAACCGCACTTTACTAACCTTGTCATTGTCACGTTCAATGTGATTGGAATTGGTTTGCGTATCTGGTCGCGATTCGGTCGCAGCATTTAATGACCCAACGAAAATCTCGGTTTTACTCAAATTAAGTTTGTTTGATGGACTCACAGCATTATGTGATGAGGTGGATGCATTCGATATCACATTATTTCCACTCTTACTGCGAAGAACATCGCCATGACTTCCCTCAACGCGGGAGAGCCTATGATCGAGCTCGAGAGAAGGGGGAGGTTCGACATCTTCACAATATACCGCTGAGTGCGCTGTTCCATGCATTCCGGCTAATTCAGTCAGCCAGTCTGGAGCCAGATAACAAATCTGGTAATATAGACTAGAACCGTAGTGATGGACCGCGATAATAAAGACAAAGGTTTGCGCAGAACGAGTAAATAGCATAGTAGATTGCCGAACAACTAACCAAAGTATTCGAGCCATACACGGAAGTAGTTGCCGAATGTCTTGAATGTCTGCATCTACAATGTGGAGGGCATGCAATTGTTTTGCGAATTTCGCCTTCCAATATAACATGGCGTTAACAAAAGGTATATAATCGCGCATAGAGTTGAGAAAATCTTGCGAGACTATTTGTAAACTCATGACGAATACCATAACGAATATATAGCAAACAAATAGCTTGCGGAAGAGGGCAAAGACCACCGTCATAAAACGAGATATCGATGACATTGTGATTTTTGGTTGCAACATTTCCCATGAAATTGCGCCTAACTACAGCCTATACTCGCAGCGATGCTAATTACTGACGCAAATACTCATTCACTTTAAGGTAAACAACAACTTCGTGAAATTTACTTTGTGATTTTTCGTGAAGTACTAAACATAGAAAAAGACTCCCTTTTTTGCATTTAGAGCTGATAATTGTTGATGTGCGAATACAAATAACAAACTGGCGAAGTATAGTTAGCGAATAATTAGTATTAAATATCAATTTTGTGTGGAGGGAATCTCCCTATTTCTATCGAACAATAGGTACGGCAACACGAAATAGTGTTATAGAATGGCGGTTATTCATAACAATTCAAAAAGAACTTGGGGGCAGATGTTTAGCCGCATCGTTAGGAAAGGGATTAGACCGTTTATTATCAATCATCAGACAAGACTATCAAGTCGAACTCGGCAAGTCGATCACATGCACAAAGGACGCATACTGTTCTGGGGAGATAAATTGACAATTTTACTCGATTTTTTACAGATTCTCGGACTATATTGGATAACAGCCAATCCTTTCCCGCTCCCTTACCCTTGGGTCACTTGGACGCGCTGGTGGGTAGCCTTTAATTTCGACATTTTTAGTTTTCTTGATAGTGGTGCGCTGGCTGGCAAGTCTGGAAATTTAGCTATAGGTAAATGGGGATCGTATACTGATTATCTGGATGTTTTTGTGTTACCATATGTACTTATCACAGCACTTGTGGTATTGTGCTATTGGCGTTATACAGTCGACATACTTCCTACATACGGAAAGCGGTGGAATGATTACCAAGGGCTTTTTCTGCAGTGCACCTTGCAAATTCTAAATTTTTTATATTTACCAACAGGTATTGTTGCATTTCGATCTTTGTATTGTTATCGGAACACCAATCCCGCAGACGTTACGCTATATATGAAGCTGGTGATGTCGTCTGACAGTAATCAAATATGCTACGAGGGAGCACATCTGGCCTATCTCATCTTCATTTTGGTGTTCTATGTGCCTATTTTTTTAGGCCTTCCTGTGTATATTTACAATCTCATTGCTGATAACGTGATTTATTCCCTTCCCGCGGACCATGAAAAGCGATTGCAAGCGTGGGAACTGTGCGACCTGTTGCACGTCGACGAGCACTTCTCCAAGGGTCAAGTGTGGTTACTAGCACCACACACAAGGTCGAGCGCATACTATAGAGTGTGGATGATCTGTTTAAAGGCTGTTCTGTTGCTATTATATGCATTTTGTCGCGGAACCGGTGTCGGTGATGATAATAGTTACAAGCAATTGCAGGCTTTCCTGTTTTGGATTGCTTGCACTCTATTCATGGCCCGCTTTTGCATATTCAATGGCGGCCACACCACCCATCGTGTAATATCTAGTAGTATCATCTTTTATACACTGTGTGCGGCTTTGTTCTGCAACACTTCCATCGGTGTCTTCAACGCCGCAGGAACAGTCAATTTCATGATGGTGAATTCCACACAAACATTGCTCTTAATCATCGTGAACGCGGGAAGTCTCGCCGCCATTGTATGCGTACTAGCTGTAGTATCCACCAACCCATATGCACTTTGGCCTGCCGTACGCACTATTCATCGAATTGAGAGTCGCAAGCATTTCCGTGTCCTGGTGCAGCGCTGGCTGGCGGTTTTGTGGAAGTCCATAGACCTCCGCGACTCCGCTCTCATTACGCCAAGCGCTGTCATAGATGTCAAAGCGTTTGAGAAGTGCATTCGTGACTTGCGCAGCTGCTGGCTTGCTGCGCGCCATTGTGGGAGCATCTTTGAGCTCATAATTGGCGAGCAAATCGAAGAGATGATCATTCAGCATGACCTGCGCAAGGCGCATTTGTATCGCAGCAATGATTCGTGGGATGCAGTATATGCAGAGGCTCAGCAAAGCGGAGTGTTTTCCAGGCGAAACGATCAGTACCGCCTCATGGCACCCCGCAAGCGCCGCATACTCACCAAATTACTAGCTCTTCGCATCTTACAGCAGCGTGAACCTGAAGTGGATTCCGACTTCCTAGAGGCTCTTGCCGAAGCTGACATCAAGGCGTCATTGCGGAGCGTGAAGCTATTGGAGCGTCGAACACGCGAGCTACTGGATAGAGGGAAAGTGTTCGAGAAAAAGCGTGAAGAAGAGATTCTGAGTGTGGACGCCGCCGCAGCTGCCATGCAGCTTGAGCAACGCAAAGGCGAGAGGGCAGAACGCGTTTCTCGACATGGTAATTTCATTGCTTCTCCGCAGGAGGTGAAGCACATGGCAGACATTGAAGAGACATTGTACCGATGGGAGAACATTATTGATACAGTGGAAGAATACATTGAAGAGCATCCCTTTACGCGCAGAATCTATACTGCGGACCGCACTGAGAACTGGTATTCTTACCGCCATATGCTTGTCAACCAAATCGCCACCTTTCATCACTATTTCGGAACGGATCTGTTAGAACGAGAAGGAGAAACGGCACTTGCGGAATCAGAGAATTGGGTGCAAGAAGACGGCTACCTGATGGTGGATGACGTCGACGACGAAGATTCTTTCAATTGATAATTGTATTTTTATGCAATGCTGTATTGGAGTTGTTTTGTAGCAAGTAGGATAATAGCTATGTAGTATATGTAAAAGCTCGTTATCATATATTCTTATAATTGTTACATCACATACATCGCAAATGCCTGTGAGTCGGTTGATGCGACACGCGTTTCCAAAAAATACACGAACAATGTCGCGCATCGGTAGACTCGGCTAGGGATGCACCTTGTCGAATTTGCCTGTCAGATGCTTCAATAACGCCCGCGCTTCTGGTGGTGAATGGTCGCGAAGCAATTGGAACAGCTGCGAGTAGTGGCGTTAGCCGAAGAGTGAGCTAGAAGAGGTAGTGACTCACTTACTGCACTGACCTAAGAAGGGTTAACAAGTACTGGTACGCGCGAATGGGGCATCTAGGCATTAGACGAGACCACTGCATTGCAGCTTCTAACATGCTACACGTAATATGACGCAGCGAACTTTATCGGCTATCGTCTAGATCAACTTCATCACGATTAACACTCTTTTCGCCCTCAAATTTTAATCCAAGATTCGCGTGCCAAGGGGCGAAAAAGAGGCGTGGTACACGCCTAAAATGCATGTGCCGAATGATATAAGATCTTAGCTGCGCTTCTCGATCTTGAAGCCTTTTGTTGATATGTTTGACAGCGCGCGAAGTGAATCGTTTAGCGGAATCGTTTCCAAATTCTTGTTGAGCTTCTTGGGCGAATTTTGCTAGCACATCGCACTCCCACTTTATATAAGCATGGCTGCAGTCTCGATTCAATTTAACTTCATTTATATGCACTGCAAGATTAGGATCATGCATGCCGCTGAAAAGATCCCCAAAAGCAGATGTGCTTAAAGCTTCTGTCACTACATCATGTAAATCTTCTGCCATCGATTGCAATTGCCCGATCTGTGCTGAGGACAGTGCTTTTTTCTCGGGAGCTTCCAGAGGTTTGTATAACTTTAGTCTAGTTGCGAGAGGCGTACGGGCTTCTTCCCCTTCAATGCTACTCGTAACATCCAGAGTATTGATTCGCGCCAGCAGATCTTTCGGCAAACGGTTGTGCCCTGTTGTGGAAGAACTATTGCGAAAAAGCGGAGTTACTCTGACACCAAAGCGCAATCTTAATGGAAGTGCCATGGTAAAGAGCGCGAGATAGAGGAGTAAAAGGTACTCTCCTCACAAGTTGGACTAGCACGAATTGGACAAGCAAATCTTTTAAAAGGAAACTTTTAAAAGGGGGCTTTACGCTTAGCGCTTAGAAAAAATCTAGCGCGACTTTAGGAAAAGCTTGCGCACCATATAATAATATTTTTTGAAATTGTCCAAGCATTTCTTTGTAAAATCTCTCAGTAAACACTCCTAGTGATACTGTTTAACGCCTGTCATACATGGCCGACCTCGACATTGATAATCTTCTCAAGGATTTGGACAACTGCGTGGATACATCCCCGCAACATAAGAGAAAGCAACTCCATGTGCAAACTCAAGAGAATCTGAGTCCTCAATATGCAAATGGAACCATGCATCATCAAAGAAATATATCACACAATCAGGAAGAGGATAATCTAGACGGCAGCATGCTCGACAAGTTGTTAAGCATGATACCTACAGATAATGATGACTTTAAAACAGCAAATTCGCCGGTATGTCCATTGAAGCGAAGACCGCTCAAAGAGAGCAAAATCCAACCGAATGTCATCATTCCAACTCAGTCTGTATTAGGTAATGAAACCATTGATGATATTCTGTTATCTGCATCAGCAGTAATAAGTGAAGATATCACTTCGAATATTAAACACAGTTCTCCAAGGCCGCCTCCTCCTCGCAAGCGGACAGGACACACTCCGCAACAGATTCAAGCTGATGATGCTGAAGAAGTGGAGAGCTTCCCAAATGTCATTTTGATGGAGAAAGACAGTCTTGCATCTCCTCCATCAAATCCTGACACTTCTTTGGGCATAAGCCCAGCATTGCATCCTCGAAAAGAGGATCTTATGGTTACCCGCAGTGAGGAACAATCTGGCGCGGTACTAACGGGGCTGAGACCTCAATCCTTGGATGTGTCTGACTTTGACGATTTCGATGATGTATCTCCTGAATCTGCAGCTTCTCTGGCGGCTTATAAACATACATCTGCTGACCGCGCATCCGTTTTGACGAAAGCACCGAGCGAGGTTCGCGCGGAGGGCGGGCCAGTGGATCACCTGGATCCGGTGAGCATATCCCAAGAAATTGATGAATTATTCAAAACTGAAGTACAAACAGAATCCTATGCTTTGTGTACATCTTCCCAGGCGGGATCATCAATCAGCACCGCAACATCCGAACAGTCTGTCTTTGCAGCTCTGCCCATTGCGGTCAATGCTTCCGGTTCTCAGAAGAAACACAAGTGCATCAAAGCCAGCTTGGCTGGCCCCACTCCTAATCGCGGACAAAAGACTTCTTCTTTCTCGCATAACATTGTATGTGGCAACCTGCGATGCTTAAAGTGTAATTTCACGGTGCGCACCTACCCGAAGGCCGCGTGGGCACCCACTGTAGACTATATGTTTCTCAGGAACGGCTTTCCTGACGATCAAAAACTATCAGCAAAGTTAGTGCATTCTTCTGATAGCTGTGCATATTGTTGCCAGTGTAGCTGGGCGGTGGCTGCAGAAGAGCAAGAGACGAAAGAATTGGGCTTGTCATGGAACTGCAGTGGGCACCCTGATGCCGCCTGAACGGCAGTCGACACCTGATGATAAGAAGCTTTGCATGTTGATGTTGTGGTTGGTTCCAATGTATGTGTTATGAAGTGAAAGCTAAAAAATGTTTATTTGTTACAATTCTTTCGCCCAAAGTCTACACGTGTGGCTGCCTGGACTAAAACACTTTAAGTTAAAAACACACAGTCGGCTATCTAAAATAGCTTAGGAAACAGAACGGGTGTCGTCTTCTTGTACTTCTGATAGTCTGCATTCCTGCCCCATTTTTCATCTGCGCTCTTCTCCAACAAATTCACACCGCTGACGTAGTTGAGCAACAGGTACACGAATACTGGAGAGAACAACAAGCAATATAGTTGCGAACTTTTGGCAAAGGTAATGAAATTATCAAACAAAGGCTGCCCAATTACACCAGACAACACGGTCAAAAATATACCGAACCACAAAGTGATTTCGCCAAAGTAGTTGGGATGTCTGCTGATGCTCCAGAGCCCAGACTTGATGAATTTACCTTTGTTTGCACTGTCTTCGCGAAAAGCGTTCTTCTGGGAGTCCGCTGTTACTTCAAAGCAGAAACCCACTAACCATAGCATTAGACCCACAAAGTCGAGCCCCACCATGGCATTAGTGTCATTTTTTACAGTATTCATGACATACACTGGCAATGCTGTTATCCAGCACCAAGCTCCTTGCAATATCCAGGCATTACAAAAACGAAAAAGAGATTTTTTAATTTCAGTAAATCTGCTATCGACACCGCCTTCTCGATTGATTCTGCTAAATAGAAAACTACCTAATCGTATTGACCAAATTACCACACTAAGGGTAACAAACTTTTGACGATGCGATAGACTATGCCAACCTCCATGTCTGTGAATGGAGTATATGATGTTAGAAATGTATGTGCAGCTACCCGTCAGATCATAAAACCGTTCGGTTCTTTCGTTTCCAAACAACCCGCTGGCATGAACGAATACAAACATTTGAATGGAAAAAGACAACAATAATAGGTTTTGCAGAGTTTGGTGTCCGGATTTTGAGCTGTAGTATGCTAATACTTGTGTGATTCCATGGATTATGGCTTGCGCACATAAAAAAATGAGTAAAGATTTTAAAATTGGTGTGCCTTTAGTCGAAGTACTTTGAGTCGAAGTTAAATGCTCTGATGATTCGGATCCACTTCCATGTTCCGAAGTAATAGAATCTCGTTTCGCCTTTAAACGAGGACTGGCACGAGAACTACTCATTATTGCGGTTAAGTCGGAGCTTCCAAGACAACCTTTTTCCTTTTCAAAAACACAAAGACTTTCATTTTTCGTGTTCTAAAAATGCGATCTCTGTAAGACTCTACTGATCAAAGGAAGCGTCCTCTCAATAAAAAGTAGCTTCTTATTCTCAGAAAAAACAATTTTTTCACTTTAGGTCTCAGGGTTAACCACTTTCTCGCCCTTCGATCCACCCCTTATCAAATTTTGTGATACTACAAAAGAATTATCTTTATCGGAAAATTTCGCTTGATTTATTTCAAATTATAGTTTTGACAACTTCAGAATGAGGATTTGCTTTCATTCTGATATATTCACTACTGGTTCGGCAACAAGCCAGGAGCCAGTGTTTGATCACATTCGCAACCAAATTTTGTCATGTAGTCCAGCAGAGGTTCCATCGGTTTTATCCAGCCTGATGGATTCGTTTCGCGAAGATGACTATCCAAACTTTAATATTTGGATATCTGTGTTCAACAAATTAGATGATCTCCTATTAGGAGTCATTTCAAAGTACAAATGTGAGCTCTTTCTTCCATTTGTTTGGAGCGAGGTATACACAACCATTAGTGCCGAAGCTATTGAAGCATCAGCTCGGTCATGCCCTTGGGATGCCTCTTCTGACGCGCTCGCGGCACTTAAAACGATTATACGCTGGACATGCCAATTCACAAAGCAAGCATTCAACAAAGGAGTATATCACAGTTTGGAGCATATGCTAGTATGCCTGAGAGCTTTTGATGACGAACTCGCAAGTTCGGCTCTTGAAGTTCTCAATAATATTGTCCTCTTACCCCCTAATCATCGAAAGCTACTCATGTATGACGGCTACGACGCGTTCGTCAAGCCTCCATTAAGCACGAAGCGTTTCTATCAGAGCTTTTACGACTTGGCTATCGCAACATCCACTGATTCTTTACTTTCATCTGCTCGTGTTGCCGAAATTATTGCCGCTGCTGCCTCACCTGTAGATGTGACGTTACCAAGCTCCTTCGTGGACGGTCATGACAAGCCATACGCGGAGCGAAAAATGCCGTGCCCTCTGTTGAATTACCTCAAAGCAGATGAAATCAAATGTTGTGCAAAACCTGATGTACATATTCCAGTACTGTCACATCGCCCGTCTACGAGCGTTCGCGGTCGCGCCGCCTTACAGCATGTGCTGGAGGCGACACAGTTGGGGCACCTATCCACAGACGGTTTGCGGACCGCAGTGGTGTCGGCTTTGTCTACCGCGCGCACGCATTGCATAGTCATGCCCCGACGCATAAGCGAAGAATGTGTTAATGGCGATGCATGTGAGGAGCAACGCGAGATCGACCCCTCAGGAAGCGATATCGAGGAAGATGCGTTTGCATTACTGTGGCGTCTGAGATTACAGCGCATGCAATTACACGCACTGAACAGTGGTAATAGCGCCGCCCTATGGGATGTCAGAGCGCTTGTATACCAAATCCACCATCTTCTGGTCTGCGGACATCACGAGATAGGGCCACTAGCCCTGTTCTACAAAAGCCACGTATCGAGTCTGCTCGAGCCCTGCAGTGCGATTTATTTGGCCGATCAACATTTCCAAACACTCGAAACCTCCTCGAGAGAAAGTGCGCCCCTGTTGCCCCTTTTTCATTACTCTTTCCTTACTAGTGTACGATGGGCAATAGCGTTGCTGGCAGGTGTGACCAAGAAAAAATTCAACGAGCACAAAGACAAAGGGGATGATGACGACTCGCAGAAGCCTGCTCCTAGCATGTATCTCCGCAGCCCATTTGACGCGGTTTTAACACCACTTGGGCTGGGCACGCGGCAAATGATGGGTCTGTTGCCGAGCGTGATTAAGCGCAGCACACTTTACTTGCGCTCCATGCCATTAGACTCGGCGTCATTGCCTGTCGCCTGGGTCGCCGTGTCGACTGAACGGCTGCGCTTCATCGAATGGTTGTTATATATCATGCTGCACTTGTGTGAACTAAGAACAGCAGTGCCCACTCTCGTAGAGAATGGGATTGTGCATGCATTGATCGACGTAATGAAACCGCCAGGTATGCAACCCACGCCGCATTGGGACGCGCTCATTGAAGACGGGGCCCGGCGACTCTGTGCTTTTGGTAGCGACGACGCCATTCCGACCTCGATTCGAAACCTGCAAATCACAGAGTATGAAAGCTTGCGATTATGTATAGATTCTTTCGTTTCTCAGATCCTGGATCTGATGATTTGTAAGAAGTTCGCTCGAGACACTTTCACGGCGCTGTCAGGGTTGGAGGTGTACGTGTGGCGACTGTACTATGAACTTGAGTGTTTGAGTGTGCAGAAGGAGCGCCTGCTGGACCAGCCATATTCCCCGCATATTAGTCTGAAGTCTTTGTTTTTGTCGTTATTGAGCATGTTTAGTGGCTCGCTTGACGACGCCCTTGTCAAGTGGGTGCGCAGCGGTGTGTTCGTAACAACCGTTCGAGACCTGTCCATACTCATCGCGCAGCATTCCACGCCGCTGTTCACGACATTAGTGAATACACTTGATGGCTTGGTGCAATCTGACCCTGATGTCGGTGGTATTGTGAAGCACTTTCATTCGTCAGGCATCTTGGAGCACACTTGGCTCGCTCTGCAAAACCTGCGCGACACGCTGGACTCTGATTGCCTCGACGCTTTCCTAACATTTACATATACCTTGCATATTTCACGTGAATGCTTAGAGTTCATCATGAAGCGTAACGTGTTGCACTACGTCCTGTCGCTGTGCTTCCATAGTCCGCGCTCGCTGTGTTCGGAGTCGCAGTTGTTTCTGGAGACAGGTCCGGCCTTTGGGCTAGGTGAGCGGTTGCATGAATGGTGCCGCATCAGCGACGAAATGAAAACACATGTCGTTGCAGCAATACTGGAGGTATTAGAATTCTTAGGAGCGCAAGGGCATGAGCTTGCCTGTGCTGCTTCTCTTACGGGTTGCAGCCCTTACGAAGACGCTGTTCTGTTACAATTGTACTCAAGTGTACTCATTCTCATTGGTGCACTATTAGAGACGGACGAGCAACATGGCAGCCCTGAAGTTGGCGCTGAGTTTCTAGAGCAAAATGGTTTGGAAAGGCTCTTAGATACCTTGAATGCAGCGCACGCCACACCCTACTACTTTCTGCTGTCGCATGCCCGTTGGGACACCTTCTCCCTAGAAAACCGCCAGTGCGAGATTGAGTGTTGTTTTAGTGAAATTGTGCACATCGTCGGCATTCTCTATCAAGCTGATCGTGTGGCTGTGTTGAAAACTCTCACATCCATCATTCAAGCCAACGTGCAAGCGGTAGCCATAATTACCAAAAACGACACTAACCAAAAAGACAATATGGGGTGCTTGAGTGCTCTGTCCGACGATATCACTAGTGTTGTTCGCTGCATTCAGGACGGCAGGCTCAATATCTTGACCCCAGACAAAACGATCGAGCTTAGTCCCAACGCCGCGGCAAGCGAGAGCGCGGGCCACATGGCCTATCTCCCCTTTCTCCGCTTGCTATCCAGATGCAGCTGCTACATTCAGTGCATGCATATGGTGCTTTGTGGTGAGGTTTACGACGATGAAGAGTCGCAGACAATCAAGAGGGAGCTAACGCAGATTGTTGCTACAGTCGTAGGCCAACTGTGCAGCAGCAAGCTTATGGTGAGGATGGCTACGGAGACTTTCAATGCGACGAAACAACGGATACAATCACTCGCAGTTGAAGATTCTCACCAAAAGCGCGGTATTGGTTGTATTGTTTATAAGCTCTTTGTTGTGAGCAAGGCGAAGGTGAAGGAAGCTCCAGACTTTAGCTCAAGAACGCTTGCGGTGCTACATTTGCGATGCGCGGTCCGGGCTGTGCGCGCCGTGGAGATGGCAGGAGCAGACGAAGAAGCCACAATGCTCTGGTATGAATTAGAAGACGGCGGCTGGATTAGTCAAAACAACGTAAACAGCAGCAAGAACGATTTTTTCGGAACTCAGGATACGCTGCAAGTAGCTTTGGTGAACATGGAGTGGGATGCGCAGCGCCCAGCGTCGCGTCAGATCTATAACACTTTTGAGTGTATTGCCGATGTGGCATCAGCACGGCAAGCGGGAGTTTATTTAATGAACGCATTGTATGTTACCGCAGAAATCTTTCTCACGGAAGCGGTAGCGCATCTGCATGCCACGCTGCCGTGGTTCACGGGTTTTACAGGCCGGCATGTGAAGACTCTAACAGCGCCAAAATTATCTAAAACAGGCGGAGTGCACCTAGTGGTTCCAAATATCGCGAGAAACATCCAGATGTTAATCGAGGTATGCCAGCCGCTCTATTATTACAAGCTCGCCAATGGCACTTGCTATTCACTGGAAACCCTGCGGACGCGGGACATAAGCGCAGTACCGCAATTGCATTTGCAGGAAGAGTTATGGGGACTAGGTGCGGAGCACGTGCTGTCTTACCTGCAGTTATGCTGCGCTTGCACTGGTATGCTCTTCGGCAAGCAGCTTGAGAAAGACTTGGCTGTAGACCAGAAAGGCATCAATGTGCTGAGCCTACTTCACCTGCTATACGGATCGACCTCCGCTACATCTGTTGCAGATTCTATTTTACATAATGTGCTTTGCGGTACTGCTTTGGTATTTCAAGCTTGTTTTCCTTGTCCATTGGCGATAACCTCACAGGAGCGTAGACGTGCGTGGGACCTGCGCCGCGCCGCCGCACTCAGTGCAGTCGACGAAGTGTTGCATTTTTGGTTTCTGCTTCTATATTGCTCTGCTCCATTTTTGCATGGCAAAGCACGGAATAATGACGAATGCAAGTTATTAGCGGACCAGGTATGGGCAGCGATGCATATGGTGGGACCCGACATAAATCGCCATGAGCACATTGATATGTTTCAGGTTCTGCAGGATGCGGCGGCACTCTGGGCTGTAATTGTGCTGCCACTATTGAGCCAGATCGGATTGTCCCAACTACCGCCTGCAGTGTTAGCAAAAGTGACAACATGCTTATCTCAGGCCCGTAATTCATTCTCCGGTCTTGCAGACGAGCAGCTGCGGCTGCTAGCGCTCTACAATATTCGCGACAAGCCTTCTTGCCCCTCTGATGTGGATGGTGTCATACAAGAACTCTATCAATGCAAAACAGGCTCCGATGATAGGCTGCCTCTATCGCGACAAAGCCTATACGAGGAGGAAGTTTTGGCATTGGCACGACCTTTCGACAAAAGTAATGCGACATTCGAGGCGAAACACCGCTTCATGCTACAATCAGCACTTCCGCCAATTGGAGTGCGCGAGCTTGTATGGAAAAAGCATTTAAGCACACTAGAGCCACAGTTGAATACTATACCCGACAGCATGAAGTATTTTCGAGGGGCAATGACGCCACCAAGAACGCCTGCGTTGATAAAAGTGAATCCCACAGGTCCCGCAGGAAACCGAGCCAGAGAGCAATACATGTGTCTTCGCCGCATTGCTTGTGATGCACACCATGCACTTGCGGGTGTAGTCAAACTCGTTGCGGCAACATTTCATGAGAATCCATTTGTGAACAAGGCTCTTGATGATGCCGACTTTGCAAGTAGTCGTCGCAATCCTTGTCCTTTGGATCGCCTGGCCTTGGCAGAAGAAACCCGTGCCGTGGTGCCGATCTGCCTCATGCGCGGACTTTCAGACACACGATGGAGTGACAGCTTTTTAAATATTTTGAACTGTTGTGTGGCAGGATTGGCGAATGGATTGCATTCGCCTTCTTATGTGTTGGCGACAATATTGCCATCCGATCAACCGCCGCAGTTGCTAATGTCGCCTCATTCTGAAGGTGATGCGCCTTCGTTTCACAATAGTGTCGATGGCGACTTGCGAAGAGAGATGCTAGATGGAGAACAGTACCTGCGTCATCGGCGCAGTTTGCACCAAGGTTATCGCGCCGTTGCTGTCGTTCTGGCGTGGCTATCTGCAGACATCACCCGCTCGTTGCAAATAGAACTCGCGGGGGACCAGGGAAATTCAGGGGAGGCTGTACTACCTGAGCGTAAACAGCGGCTCGATGCTCTTGAAGGGCAGCTGCATGCTTTTTACCTATTGATGAGCTGCGGCACGAACAATATAACTTTAATTAGCGCTGATAAGA
>JACCDO010922447.1_pt1 | contig 20984 bp, 19 predicted proteins | sample 7446101 | NCBI WGS metagenome assembly JACCDO01 (sample SAMN15323440, study PRJNA562643) | freshwater metagenome | isolation source: river surface water | place: USA:Blue River Watershed | collected 2017-08-16
CCCGTATCATTTGTTAATACTACTATGTATTATTTCCTTGGACGCCCTCGCAAATGTCGTGGTTCATGATTGTCCGCTTACTGCTTTAGAGAGAAAATATTTGAAATCCTCGTTGTCGCATGATAGGCGCAAAAGTTTCAAATCCATGGATATCATGTACAAGTGTAATCATATATATGAGTCCCAGGTAGAACTCATTGTGAATATGTGGACGATGGTCGCTTGTAAAATCGTTGTGATATTGGCAATACGCACACTTACGCCCATGTTTTTTACGAGCATGGTGTCCCCCACTTCTGTATAAAAATTACATATACACATTATGTAATTTTCAATTTTTATATGTCCAATCATGTATGTTGATGGCTGATAGTGTCTACGCACGTGTATTTAGTTACAACGCGGTAAAAATGCATATATATTTTGCAATATGTATATAATAATATGACCTCTGTCACACAATATAACTCATTACCTGATGTATTCCATTGTAAAACATGTAATTACTATACCTGCAACACAAAAAATTGGGACAAGCATCTTGTTTCGCGTAAACATACAAACAATGAGCAGGTTCAAAAACCCGCAACTCCCATTATTGAGCCTCCTGAACCGCAAGAAAAGACAACACAAGATAATACTAATACTGCATTAATTTCTAGTGCTACTATTACATGTGAATGTTGCGGCAAACAATACAAAAACAAAGCTGGCCTTACGCGTCATCTAAAATATAAAGACAGAACTCAGCAGGAAGAAGAGGTCACGCATAAAATAAATGACAAGTATGACGAAGCTCTTGTGTTGATTAGCGATGAGTCTTGTTCCGGTTCCGATTCCGAAATGGAGGAGACTAATATCGAATATGACTCATTCACTATGAATCGCGATGTAATGTATTTTTTATATATCCAAATGCATTCCATTGATTTCATACAAAATATTTGTATGTTTATCAATCGTGTTTGTTCTTTTTTTTCATTGAGGCCGCGCAAATATAGCGAATAATGGCTGGCTAGCGGGCGGGCGATCTCGTTTATACATTTTTCTTGTTTGATAATTCTAAATCTCGAACACGATTAAATATAGTATTCTCATGATTAAATCTGTTCAAATCATAAGTTTTCATATTACATTGACCGCGGCCACGAAGCATTTTTATTTTGGTATAATACTCAAACGACATATGTTGATAATGATTAATGTGAAGATTTTGATTTTTAATGTCATATGACTTAAAATTTAATAAAGTAAAATCTGAAAAATACACTTCTTTTTTAATATTTTGATTAATATGAACATTCAACCTATTTATATTTTTCGTCTTTGTTAAACTTTTGCAATGACCTAAATAATTGGCATTCATTGTTCTTTGTTTGAAAGAATTAGGTTCTTCGTGCATGGTAAAAGTAGATACTATAGATTTTGGTTGCATTCTAACTCCATTATTTCCAAAATTTTTCCAAGGTAATGTGATGCATTCAATATGTTCTGGGATATTGTTGATATAATCCAAGATGGTTTTGAAACTTTTTCTACTATAAATATATTCGTCCATATCACAAACTATTAGCCATTCACTTTCTTTTTTAATCACTTCCAAGTAATGTTTATTATACAATAATGGCTGTGTCTCACTCTTATCTCGTGTACTATCTTCTACTAGGGTGATTTTATCAAGATAATTGTTTAATATTAACTTATAATTATCTGTGCTACCATTATCTATTAAATAAAAATGCTGTATACCTTCAGAAATATAATGATTAATCCATTCTTCCATGATCATTTCCTCATTTTTAAACATTGACAAGATTGAAACTTTATATTTGTACTCCATTAAATTTAATTTAGATTAAATTTAATGCGTAATAGACGAAACGCAATACTATGTTGTTGTTTTTATTAAGGGTGTTGTATAAACGTGTCAAACATGATTGAATTGCTTGATGGGTCGTACGTTAAATTTTCCACATTATTACTGAATAAATTAGTGAAGATTTGACTTGCAGTTGTGTTGTTTGTATTATGAAATATGTTGTGCAAAGCCTCATTTGCAATATTGTCCAACATAATAGATAATTGGTCGTCTGATATAGAACTCGGCAATACATTGGTGGATGCAGAAGGAGACGTAGCTAGGGGTGTCGTAGACGCGGTCGTTGATGCAGAGGTAGTTGAGGTAGCCGCATTATTGGTATTTAAGTTAGGCTGACCCACTGCGGTAGTTGGTTGTGCAACATAGTCACGAATATCATACCTGCAAACTGGGCAACGCACATTTCTTTGGAACCATCTGGCTAATTCAGTACGATTAAATATATGACCGCAATGATGAATCTGTGTGACCTCGCTATTTGGAGTAAAGATATCTAAACAAATGGGACAACTACTATTTATCGGCGAATCAATTTCTCCATACAAGACATTTCTAGTTGCCGTATCAAGTTGTTGAGCGGTTGCAACAATATATACCGGGTCATTAAAATTGCCGTTATAACGTGTACTTAATACAGGTAAATTCCTTCTTCTAACGGGTTCGTATACCTGTTGAGGGATTAATATACGTGGACGTGGCTCAGTAATGTTAGTTGTACCTTGTGCAGCCGTGTCCGCAGAAGGAACCGCCGGTTCAACGTGGTCAATCGTATAATAACGCCCATTAAAATAGAATAGATTGGACTGGTTACGTGAAGAATGCGGTGATGGTGGCGGTACAGGCGTGTGTAAGATTTGACTATACAAAAATTCAATATGTTGTAAAATCGTATTGTAGATTTCCTTGTACATTTCAATCATATAACGCTGGTCATTATTAATTACATAATTTCGATCTGCTGCGTTTGAATGATTTCTTCTATTATCTCCTAGCGCATTTCCTCTTCTAGAAATAAAACCGATATTTTTTTGTATTTCATCTAAAGAACGATACAATAAAGTTATATTACGATATATAAACGATGGGTTCATTATATATATAAACAAAAATATGTTTAAATATATTACGTGATATAGATATAATATTAAAAATGGAAAAATATATTAATAATGGATTAACTGGTCTAGCAAATCTAGGGAATACTTGTTTCGTAAATACTTGTTTACAAATTCTGTCACATACATATGAACTAAACGACGTATTGAATGATAATGCATATAAAAAGCGCTTGAATAACAAGTATGAAACGGCATTACTTGTTGAATGGGATAATTTAAGACTCATGATGTGGAAAGAAAATTGCATTATTTCGCCAGGGAAATTTATCAAAACTTTACAAAAATTGGCCCAATTAAAACACGTAAATATTTTTACCGGATTTGCGCAAAATGATTTGCCTGAATTTTTATTGTTTGTCATTGATTGTTTTCATACTGCTCTGCAGCGCGAGGTAAAGATGTCCATCGTTGGAAAAGCGGTAACACATAAAGATAAATTGGCGGCGGAGTGTTTTGAAATGATTAAGAAGACGTATAACAAGGATTACTCAGAAATATGGAATATGTTTTATGGAATTCACGTGTCACAAATAAAATCCATGAGTACCAATGAAGCCTTGAGTCGACGCCCTGAGCCGTTTTTTATGGTGGATTTGTCCATTCCACAAAACATCAAGGAGCCGTCATTAATAGATTGTATGGACTTGTATGTTGAAGGCGAAAATATGGTGGGCGATAATGCGTGGTATAATGACGCGACCAAACAAAAAGAAGACGTGAATAAAGGAATCATTTTTTGGAGTTTTCCGTCTATTTTAGTCATTGATTTTAAGCGTTTCAATTCCAAGGGCGTGAAAAATCAGTGTTTGATCACCTTTCCTCTGGAAAATTTGGATTTATCCAAGTATGTGATTGGATACAAGCCAAACAATTATATTTATGATTTATATGCGGTTGCAAATCACACTGGATCGTCTTTGGGTGGTCATTATTATGCCATCATAAAAAATGCAAATGGTAAATGGTATACGTTTAATGATACGCAAGTTACGGAACTGACGGATTTGAGTAAAATAGTGTCGCCCAAGGCATATTGTTTATTTTATCGTAAAAGAAAAAGTGAATAATATACTTTTTTAATTGTTTATATATATTAAGATATGCAAGTAAGTACAGACGCAACTATAGACCCAAGTGTTACATATAATTATTATGATTCGGTGAATAATTTAGCCATAACCCCGAGCGTATTAATTATTATAATTGGGGTATTAGTATTATTTATAGTGTTATTTTCAAGTTTAGGAAGTTCTAGTGATGCGGAAGGAAGCAATGAATACCAACAAGGCGTTAATTTCTTTGGTGTGTTAGCTGGAATCGTCTTTTTGTTTATTATCATATTAGGAGGTGTTGACTATTTTTATGGGACCACGATATATGCCTCTTTAAAAAATTTATTTTCAGGTGAGCCTGAAATTGACATTACGTTGGACCAACGACGCAATAAAAGTGTGCCGTCTGCACCGGCTCCGTTAAATGTATCCAGAGAAGAAGTGTTTAATATACCTGGCAATTACTATGGATATGAAGATGCAAAGAGTTTATGTACGGCATATGGCGCACGTTTAGCAAGTTATGATGAAGTAGAGAATGCCTATAAAGATGGAGCGGAATGGTGTAATTATGGTTGGTCACAAAATAAATTAGCCCTTTTCCCGACGCAAAAAGCAACTTATGACAAGCTACAGACGATTCCTGGTCATGAGAATGATTGTGGACGGCCTGGTGTGAATGGTGGGTATATGGAAAATGAAAAAGTAAAATATGGCGTCAATTGTTTTGGTAAAAAACCGAGTATTACACCAGATGAGGTGACGCTTATGAGTAATACGACACCCTATCCTAAAACCGAAAAGGATATTGCCATGGAAAAGCGCGTAGAGTATTGGAAGTCCAAGTTAGGTGAGATATTGGTATCCCCTTTCAATTATAAGACGTGGAGTCGGGTATAAAACCTGCATAGGTATTAAACATTTATAGAAATTAATGTTTATTTCTATAAATGGGTCGGTAATGAGTTGGATTTTATTTTTTCTTGCCAGATGATGCGTTTATTTGGTTTTTTTTGGATTTATTTTTAGCCCCAGCCACTAATATGACGCCTCGTGCTTTTCGTGTGCCTCGTCTGCGTTTTTCAGTATCAGATGCAAGATCGAGTAATTTATCAAATAAATCATCGTCAACATCCTCTTCTTCATAAATCTGTTCTTGTTTAAAGGATGGAATTTTCTGTTGTATATAGAAAATGCCAGTAGGTATAGACATGTTTTGAAATAAATCGTCTGTCACATTGGATGTGTCCTTGGCGTGTTCATGCAACATTGACGTAATACCCATCATAGGTGATTTTCCTTCTCTCAAGAGGGCAGAATTCACACTAAATCCACAACTTGTAATATCTCCTTTCGAATTTTTACAAAATATAAATTCATCTTCATTGTATATCTTTCTATCTGGTTCATCATTTATAATAGTTATTTCTGTTGGTTTCGGCATATATATTATTAAGAGCGTTTTATTTCAGGAACTAATTTTATTTCGCGGTTTTGTTTCAAGTAATTTATAATTTGTTTGACTTGGGATTCGTTTTTTATGATTTCGCCTAAAGACGTTTCTAAATATTTATATGTTAATGGGGCAGGCACACGTGTATTTACAAATTTGAGTGAACCATCACTGATTTGCACAGATTTGTTCGTTAAATTATTTTTTTCAACTATCGTTTGGATACTTTCATTGACAGAATTTCTTTTGTCGCGTATTTCTTTCACCTTTTCATTTAGAATTTTTAATTGATTATCCAATAATACCCATTGTTTTATGTTTTCTTCAAAACTCATTAATTTGAGATATGCTAATAAAATAATTTAGGACATGAAATGCAATTATTTTATCACGTAACTATATAATGGCACAGACACGTCGTAGACAATCACGAACACGCAAAGGAAAGGTATCATCCAGTAATAATATGAGCGCAGTTATGAAGAATATAATAGCACGTGCTAGATCAACCAATAAAAGTATTGCAGCTGCTATCGGAGGTAAACGCCGCACTCGAAAGAATCGTAAGGTATTGTCCAAGAATGTAGCTATGAATGCCATAAAGGCGAATAAGCGTCTGTTACATGCTGCTTCTGCTGCGATTGGTGGAACACGCAAATAGGGTGCTAATTTATTTGTGATTATATGAAAATTACAAATAAATATATTAACGCTTATTTACGGCTGCGGCTGCGGCTGCGTCTAGATTTGTTCATGCGGCTCTTACGGCGTCCATATCGGTTTTGCAAAGCAAGAAGACCAAATGGTACAACTGCTTGGTTCACGACTTCACCCATCAAAAATCCACCCTTTCTAGACTTGCGTCCACGTCTGCGTCCTGCGGATTGGATCAAAGCCAATGATTGTGGTGTAGGAGTAAGGGACGGAGGAAGATGAGTAAATGAGTTGCCCAAAGTCTTGGATCCAATATCAAACACCGAATTATATTGTTGATCCTCATTTCCATATTTGCCTTCTACCCAACCAGCTCCTCCGCCACCATTATTTGGGTAATCTACAGAGGCTGAGACACTTGCGAGACCTTGAGTTGCACCTCCTAGGAAACCTCTGCGCTTACTAAGGCGACGTCTAGATAATCTTCTCTTGCTTGTACGTTTTTTGGTTCCTGCCATTTATATATTAAACAAGGATAAAAATTAATCCGTTGCCGTAAATTTTCCTTTATTACGCATAAACCACACAAATAATGCCAAGTTTGCTAAAACCATTATAAAAATCAAGGTCAACAACAAAATGGTAACATACGTATAAGGTCTCATTTCAAATAAAATGAATTCAATGAATGGGTTTAATAATAATTTTAATTCGGTTTTAACGTCTTCTCGTTTTAATACATCTAAACATTGTTTTAATAGTGAATCCTTCATACTATTATGGAGATACAAAAATAAATGTGGGGTTTTGCGTGTTAATGATGTTTAATTTTTCTATGGATTCAATAATGGATAATATTATTGAAGCAAGTTATAATTTTGATTTTGCTAAATTAAGTTTAGCACATCCAACTGCAATTCAAGGTGGGGCGCATTTTACAAAGTTATTGATGAATGGCAAACCACTTTATATACAAACACCTAAATGCACTACGCGTCAAGGGTTTATAAAAACGGGCAAAAAAATTCATTGTGACTTAATGTTTAACAATAACGACGAAGAATTTATTCATTGGATGGAAAGTTTAGAAACAAAATGCCAGGATTTGGTCTTTCACAAATCAAATGATTGGTTTCAAAACCCATTGGAACAAACCGATATAGAAGCCGCATTTAACTCACCCTTGAAAGTTTATAAGTCTGGCAAATTTTATTTAGTAAGAACGAATGTGAAGATAAATTCATTGACCGGTCAACCGCTTATTAAATTATATAATGAAAATGAGGCTCCTGTTCAAATGGAGGATATTAATACAGAAACGAATGTTATATCTATTTTAGAAATACAAGGAATTAAGTTTACGCCTCGAAATTTCCAAATTGATATCGAGATTAAACAGGTTATGCTTTTGAATAAAGATATTATATTTGAGAATTGTTTGATTAAAAAGAACAAGGATGTCCCATCTTTAGTATTAACTTCTGCGCCAGAACCTATGCCGGTTGTGAATGATGATGTTATGGCGGAGGTACATGGCAAACAAGATGAGAATGTTGATATTAAGAATGAAGGGGATGAAGCGGATGAAACGGATGAAAAGGATACGAATGAATTGACTGAAAAAGTGCAAAAGGAAAACATTGAGGAATCTCAAGGGCCAGATAGTTTAGAAACAACAACTAGTGAAGAAAAACAGGAAGAACCCGCCAGCATTAATTTAAAATTGGAAATTGATACCACAGATTCTGCAACAAGTAAAAATGACAATGTAACCGAGGATTATTTAGTAGATTCTATTTTAGAAACTATGGAAGAACCTTCCAACGAATTAACCGAGTTCAATATCGATTTACATTTAGATAATTCGTCCAACGAAACTATTGAATTGAAAAAGCCCGATCGTGTTTACTATGAAATATATAAAAATGTACGTGAAAAAGCAAAGAAGGCCAAACAAGAAGCCATGAATGCCTATTTAGAAGCAAAAAATATTAAAAAAACTTATATGTTGGAAAATTTATCCGATTCTAGTGAAGAAGATACAATGGACGATATGTCAGATGTTGAAGATGAATAATTGGTCCGCCTCATTAAGGAGAATTTAAATATATTCTTAAAAATATTTTATCATTAGTTTTATATATAATGAGCGCATCGTTGCAAAAGTTATTCAAAGAAAACAGCGTTGGCATGTTGGTAACTATATTACTTATTGCCTATGGAGTATATCTTTTATATACTAATTTGTCTATGAAGGGGTCTTCTGGTGCAGAGAGAATGACTGCTGAGCCTAACCCGGCATATGTAAATGGTAATGGCGCAGTTCAACCCGCCATGCCTCAAGGACAAAATGAAGTATATTCGTCTGCAAATGGCATTCAAACCAGCATGCCCGGTGCCCCCTCTACTTGCAGCACTGCAAACATCCAAAACCCAAGTGAACTTTTGCCCAAGGATAAAAATAGCCAATGGGCTCAGTTGAACCCCTCTGGAAAGGGTGAGCTTGCAAATGTCAATTTGTTGCGTGCTGGGTATCACATTGGTATTGATACTATCGGCCAGTCTTTACGCAATGCAAACCTCCAGATTCGTTCGGAACCCCCGAATCCCCAGTTGTATGTTGGTCCTTGGAATCAGTCTACTATTGAGCCTGACTTTATGCGTCCTCCTTTGGAAATTGGTGCTGGCAATGCTCAATAAATAACTATTAACTATTCTTTGTAGAGAGAAGAAAAAATAAATAAGATACTTAAGTATTAAGGGTGGTGTGTCATAAAATGATTTTTTATTTGCAACAACAGCAAATAAAAAGTATCTACAAAATCTGTCATATCTATATCTACACTTGCATTTGCATCTACATCTACATATTTATTTTGGTGCGCTCTTGAAATACGACGTCAATGCTTTGTTACCTAACTTGGTGTTGTTCGTCTCACGCAAGTATTCGTCAAATAACAGCGTCTTAACTTCCTTGTTCTTCAGCTGCTCTAATTTATCTTCAAATTTTTCTGGATCACAGCTCGCCTCTAGCGCTTTTACTTCATTTTTAAATTTCATCAATTTTGCCTTTTTATTTTGCATAGTCCAAATCTTTTCCAACACGAGCGCAAATACTTGTTGTACTGGTTTCATGATTTGATTCGTAATATAAAACGAGTAATCAATCTTGAGATTATTTTCTATGATATACGTCGGTGTTTCAATCTTATCTCCTTGCAGCGCCGATTTGCTCGTGTTGTGAATATATACAAATGGTATACGATCCCCTGAGCTCGGCTTATTTCCGGGGTCTCTGGATGTAATTCTATCCGCCAAAACCTTGTGCGCAATTTGCATCGGGTTCTTGTATCCTGACCTCAATGACTTGGTAATGACCAATTTTTCCATGGGATATTTTTCGTCCACTATATTTTGCAAACATCCACGCAAGAAATCAATCGCTTTTTGTATATTTTGCTCCTTCATCAAGATGTCTATAATCCCACCATAAATGTCCTTCACTATTGGCGCATTGTCACGGCGTTTCAGTACGATTCCCATCTCTTTGCGTTTGCATTTATTCGGGTCTGTCTCGTACAACATACCTACATAACGCTTCTTGGATAATAAACAGAACGGCATGAATGTTTTCTCATACTCTAAATCGTGCGGACATTTCAAGAAGCTTGATGCGAGATGACCTGCCTCCTGTGCAACCTCTATAGTAATTTCAAGCGCCTGTTTTCCGCGGATCGGCTTACCATCCGGTGTTTGTAAATTGAAGGTGAAGAATACGCTGTCCGTATTATGCACTACTATGTTACCTATTCCCGCGGCAAAGTGGTGATTATCTGTAGTAAGGTCATATACATAGCCACTATAAGCTATTTCACACATTTTTTTAATAGCAATAGGATTTTTTCTTAATTTATTTTTTGTCATGAATACTCTGTAAATATTTGGTTTGTCACTTCTACTATTTATGGTCGTTTTCCAACCAAGACTCTGTGCTAACCAACAGATTTGCGCTGCACTTATTTGATTCTTTTGATCAATTCGTGTATAGCCATTTTTATCTTTATCTCCATCTGCATCATATAATCCATCCCAAAATGCTTGCCTAATTTCTTGAGAACCTAACAATACTTCATCTGGAATTTTTTTAGCCTTGTCAGTGTTCCCGCAACTTCCATCGCCGAAGAAGAACCCCATAACGCGCGCTTCTGCCGTTGTTATTTGTTGAACATTTGTATTTGTATTCTCAAGTAATGGCAAATTATTATGCAATAATTCCGTACCAATCAGTACATCTTTGGGTGATATTTCTTTTCCGTCTGGCTGAATTAATGAGTGGTCGTCTGTTACATCAACTAATCCAGTATGTGTCAATATACGAATCATTTTTTTATGAGGTGCCAAAGCATGACGAATGACTCTATGTAAAGCAGTCCAACCCTTTTCCGTCCACGTTTCAACATTTTGTAATTCGCAAAACTCCTTTTCTTGTTTTCCTTCTTCACTGCATCTTACCCAATTATTATTACCATACTTATTTCCAAGGTCTTCAATCGTACAAATGTCAAACACACCATTTGCCCTTACATATACTGGTGTATAATTTGCAACACTATCCCCATATATGTATTCCGCCTTTGTTAAAACAGGTCCATGATTCGCCGTATTTACTATGGCATCTCCATAACATTCCTCAATAATACGCTTTGCATACGTCAACATTAAACGTCCTGTTGCAGTGGTTGCCGCGGCCACATCCTTCTCATAAAAGGTACTCGTCTTTGCACCACATTGTCCATATAACGAATTCGCGGTTAACTTGTATCCTAGCTGACGCTTATCCAACACATTTTTCATAAAATCATCCGTCTGTAGTGGAATCAATTTTCGTGTCGTCTTGCGCGCAGTCAATAATTCCTCCAAGATAGAAGGCATAATCGCTCTTGTTCCTGTGGGAAACTGCGCAAAACAGCAAACCTTCCGCCCGCTTTTGATTTTCTCCGCCGCGGCCGATTCCGATTTCCGCACATAGGTATACGTATCATACGTAACATGCACATATTCATATCCCGGCAATTTATCATACAAGAAGTTCCCATCCTTGTCCTTTTCGCCCGTTTCTTCAATCAAATTACCCGCCAAATCATATTCACGTGTCCATACCTTGGAATCATGTGATAAATTCTCACTCATCATGGAAGACGGGTATAGGGAAGCATAATCCACACAAGCAACCGGATTATCTAGATATAAATCGCACTTTGGCTCCAAGACGATGGCACCCTCATAACCATCGTCCAACTCACCCTTTTCAATCACAGGCATCAAGGTGCGTTTTTCCCTGCATTTCTTTGCAATATAACTCGTCAACTTGATGCCTTGGCCACGCATGACCAGAAAGTTCATCGGCACACTGCAAATTTTGGCCATCTCCACAAACCCGGTCAAGACGTCCACCTTGTTCATCAAATAATGCACCAGGTTACAATCCTGAATACAATACTTTGCAATGACCGCTCTATCGTCATCGCTGCCATTCGTCATTTGAAAGATGTCTTTTGGCGTTACATCGTCCTTTGCCATACACCAACGCACCTTTTTCTGCATATCCGGCGCCACATCCGTCCGTGCAAGCTGAAACCATTTCTCCTTCTTGTTCACCACACTCACCTGAAATTTCGCGCCGTCATTATAATAATCTACTGTATGCGCAATCTCTTCAAAATGAATATAGCTGCCTTCTAACAACCCTGTCAAATTGGTCGTATGAATGGTGGTCGTCCCGTTTTTCTGGTCCACTTCCATCTTTTTCACATAATCGCCGATAAAATGACCCGCCACATAGTCCAACTTGTAGGAAGTCAAATTCTCCTCACGACGAAAGAAGTTGTATAAATCTATCTGGAAACGGCCGTTCATTTTAATAAAGTGCAAGTCATGTTGGCCGCTCGCAATTTGAATACTGCTTTCCTCTATCTTATACTGCTGTGAATCCCGGTCCTTATTTGCACAAATCTCGTCAATATTTCTGGATAATTTTAAAAACTGCTGCACACAATTATTTTCTTCTGCACGACGGAACATGAACTCATAATCAAACCCAAAGATATTGTAGCCGATAATAATATCGGGATTTTCGCGTTGGATAAGTCTTTGCCACGCCAGCAACACCTCCTTCTCCGTAGAATACGTCTCCAGCTCACTATTTTCTACAGGCAGCTTACTACACGTGTTCAAGACAATACAATGATTCTTGTAGGGATCACTCTCACCATATCTCAAGAACGTAGAACCGATAAAGGTGACCTTGTCGCCTTCCAAACGCGGAAATACCGAGTTCAAGGAATAGGTCAATTCATTCAGCTTTCCGTCGCGTTCAAATTTTTTGTCGCACAAAATATCTACTATCGTGGCGGTTTTCTTTGCGTATCCCTTTGTATATTTTTTGAACCCGAATGATTCTGCGGCGTCTTGCTCTTCATCCTGCTGCATTTTTGCAAACAATGATTCAATGGACATGGTGTTCTGTTGTTCCACCTGGTTGATAAACCGCACCTGTGTGGAGAGCCACTTTGTCGTCAATGCATCCACTTCTTCTTGTGTCTTCGGCGGCTTTTTAGGATAGACCAAGTCAATCGTATCTATGGATTTGTCAAATCCAAACGCCACAAGAATCATCGTGCGCAAGAGGTCTTTACACGCATCCGGCGTGAGTTCCGTTGTAAGTTTTTCAAGGTACTCTATAATGTTCGTCGCCAATTTCTTGTATGATTTGATTGGTACGGGGAAGTCGCCGTGACTACTACTGGCCTCAATATCAAAACTACATATCTTGTAGGGGACACGCGTCTCCTTTTCGTTCAGCGGGATAATATTTTTATAATTAATGACGTATTCAAAATCGCAATTCGTCTTTTTCTCATGGTCGCTCACTTGGATGGTTTTCTTTGGTGGCAAGGACACCCAACCAGACGGACTAATCTCTTGAATATGAAAGAATCTCAAGATTGGCGGGATGTTTGCCTCGTACAAACGCGTCTGCGTGCCTTCAAAATCCAACCCTTCGGGGAGCAACTTGCGCTCACTTCTGCCATTTTGAGACTTGACATATGCGCCATACCAGAAGCCCTTGGCTTTGTTGAGCGCGGACACATTTTCAAATTCAAAACGAACAAACTTGTGCTCCTTGCCTCCATCAAAACCATACAACTTCTTTCGCTTAATCAGCTTGCAATCTGTAATTGATTTCTCGTAATACTTTCCTAGTTTTGTTTTTATACTTTCATTAAATCTGCTCTTTTTTGCCATGTCCCACGTGTCGTCCACCATGGCATAAAAGAAGGGCTTAAAACCCTCTACCAAAATACAAGCGGACTTGCCTTCCTCATTGATTCCAAACATTTGAATCATGTAGTTGGACGAGTCGCGGTGTGTTTGATACTCCTCCTCGCTCCCACTACTTGTGGTCTCGTTGTTGGAATACACATTGAAATCATATAACTTGAAATCTCTGCTCATTTTAACTATTTTACTGATATTAGTTGATGCATATATCTAAATCAATTTTATTGTTATTTGTTCTGTTTTGTTCGTAAGCCTTGAAAACACAACAAATGAATTTAACGTCGTTAACGCCGGCTATTACGTCTCTTGCAATACTGCCTTTGAGAGAAACCGCGTGGTCTGCGGCAGTTTATACTACGCTTGTATTTTAAGCTCCATTTTCGACCGCCCGTACGTCTACGGGTGATACGTTTTCTAGTGGCACGGCGCCCCCCGCCCCGCATCGAACCCGCTTTGTCGACCCACTCTAAAAACGAGTCATAGGTTCGGTTGGGCGTAATGTCCTTGCAATCTTCGTAATCTTCCGTTTTTGCTCCGTGCACATGACGCATAGTAGGCACACCTGCAATATTCTTCTTGACACCTTCATGGTCAATATAACTTAACATGGATTCCTCCACATCAAACACGCCAATGTTATCATTGTTTTCAAACTTGGTCTGCATTTTTAACCATTCGGGGTGGGTTGCCATGCATGGCGGACAACCATCTCTATAAATCAAGACAAACGCGTGTTTGCCATTCTTCAAAAAATTATTTATAATGCTGGCTGATTTTTTTGTGTCGTTGTTTTTGGTGGATGGAATATGAACTACTGGCATTCTATAAGATTAATTGAGAAAAGAATAATATATCATAAATTATCATAAATTATCATAAATTATCGTAAAAAATCTTTTACTAATATTATATATATGTCTATATGGTTATTTATATTAATCTGCATTTTAGCAGGAATTTATTTTTATACTAGAAATTATGCTATTGAAGGGATGAGCACTGGCGGAGGTAGATGTCCTAATATGTTAATTCAAAAGGGTGCGGCTTATTACTTGTATAATACTAAATTGGCTGAAGTTCCCGGTGTGAACCCAATCAAGTTTAATAATTTAGAAGAATATGTCGAATTTTTAGATTGGCAAAGAAGTCAAGGTATTCGTTGTCCAGTGTTGTATTTACAAGAAACATATGATGCGCAAGGTAATATGACGTGTAAGGTGCGTCCATGTGTAACTGAACCTCAAGGCGGATTGCCGCCTACGACAGCGTCTTTAGATGCAAAGGTTACGCAATTTCCAGAAATGCCTTGGTTGCCGCCCATGACGCCTAGTCTAGCAAGCGAATTTGCAATTAATCCCAACAACAGGTATCCTAATTTAGAACGCACCTTGTTGGTTGATGCAACTATCGATGACCCACCCTATAATAAAAATTCTTATCCGGCATATGATGGGACCACCTATTATAGCGGCAAACATACGCCTTTAGACCAACTAGACGTTATAAACGAAGCCAAACCGGCTAGCCCCAATCCAATGGATCCCAACTGGGGTGGTGCTGACTACACCCAGCATTTAATCGACACTGGATATTATAAAGATAATAATATTCTCATTCAGGTGGCCTGAGTTATAGGTTCTTGGTTCCATAAATTTATTATATTTTTTATAGAATAAATTTGTGTAATTACACGAGAGGCTAACACGTTTCAATTAAGCCTGTGTTTTTATTAAATACATTATCCAATTGCATTGATTGACTTGCAGTACAATCTTCCTCACCTAATATTCTCATTCCTGATAATTCCTTTATATAACGCTTCGAACAAGTCTCTACTAATAGCCCATTTGCATATATGCCGTAATTCATATATTTATCAGAATGTTCTAAAGCAATGTGATATATGTTCATAAAACCTTCCTTGTTAAATGGCAATGCCTTTTCATCTGCACAAGCTATTAAACGGAAATGGTTGTCCGTTACAAATACGTTTCCATTAACCGCCTTTGTGTTTTCCCACTGGTCGTCTGTCATGGAAGGAACAAGTATGGAATGGCATCCGGTTATGTACAAGTCTTCAAACAATGACGGATAATTCTCTTTTGGGCATTTATACAAACGATTTACGACTCGGTAATCATTGCCTGGATTGTAAAAAGACGTGGTTCCTATCATGTAAATAGGCACATATCCATTGTAAATAGATTTTACTAAATCGCCTTTGCGTAGACTTTCAATGGGTTGGTATTGTTCCACATTGTTTTTAAGACACAAAATTTTAGTTCCTTCAAGAAAACAAGGTGTTCCCAAGGTGTAGCTAAGAACACCAGTAGATGAATTTATTGTAGCAGAAATTAGGAATGCACCTCTCTGATTGGTCATTGCAAATGTATTAATGTTATAACTATTGTAATTTGTGGATGCACCTTTATAAGCAACCACTTGGGTAGTCGCAGTGGCTCCTGATTGTGAATTTTGTAATATTTGATATGTATATCCGGGTGTAAATAACCCTGCAGAGGTTGCATAACCATATTCAGCGCTCGCACTGCTAGGGCTGTATAAAGCGGCATTAAACGCAGACAAAATATATGGTGTGTTTGTTGCGATGGTTGCCCACGTAGCACCTGGATTTCCCGAAGTGAGACTCGTTGGCGTGCCTGTTAAATTGGCATTCGCAGCCGCGTCTGTCCATCCTGTTGTCGCAGCATAACAATTCGTTTGGGTTGTAGGCTTAGTATACGAAGGTGCGATAATTCTTGAATTTGCAGCGGTTGCATTATCGAATCCATAGCAATTCGTTATGTTGATAGTTGGGTCAGTTGTATAAGTTGCACCATCCCATCCACCAAGGATTCCACCAGCAGTTGCAGTAATTGCACCTATGGAATAACAAGACGAAATATCTATAAGTGGTGTAACAGCAATAGTAGTATAACCCGGATTTCCACCAAGGATTCCACCGCATTCACTACCAGTAATATTCCCAACATTATAGCATCTAGCGACGACACAATTTTGACTACTATCACGTGCAAAATATCGACCTGCAATACCACCAGACTGATAACTACCGATAGTTCCAGCGTTATAGCAATTGGTAATAGTAACCTTACCGGTTCTCCCAGCACCCGCCCCAACTATTCCACCTGAATATTGATCATTGATATCTCCAGTATTCGCGCAGCTTGTTATAGTGATTATGCCAGATCCAAGTGCAGAGTTACTCCCAACTATCCCACCTGAACTAATCCCACTAATAGTCCCGGTATTCGTACAGCTTGTTATAGTAACTGTGGAATTAGTTCTTGCACAGCTACCGCCTGCTATCCCTCCCCCATCACCACCAATAACACCACTATTTGTACAATTTGTAAAAGTTAATGTACTGTTAATATATCCAGCAAAGACACCAGCAATTCCGCCTGCATTAGCTGCAGTTAACATACTTCCAGTATTTGTACAGCCTGAAATATCCATCACGCCACTATTGGCAGCCGCATACCCACCAACAATACCGCCACAAGTGGCGGTAGTTATTGCACCATAATTCGTACAACTTGTGATGGTATTTCCTGCTACACCATTCGAAAAATATGACTGACACAACCATCCTGTCTCAGCAAGTAATGTCGATGCACCGCTTATCGTCGTCGTGAAATTTTTAACGGCTATATTTGACTTACCATTCGCATCAGACGTCCCATTCCGTATGAACCCTGGATAAGTTGTAATGGTATCTATCATGATAGTATTTCCGGAACCATCGAATGTGATATAGGTGGTCCCCGCAATGAAATAACCAGAGGTTCCGCCAGTACTGCTTGAAATCGTTAAACCCTGTGTGGCCTTTACATTTAAAATGCTAGAGCTGCCAGGATTCGAGTTGTTAATCGTTACCGGCCAATTAAAACTGCCATCCAGTGTATTCCACGTGGATTGGTCCGTTGAATATTGAATCGTATTATTACCGCTAATGTCCATACGTAATCCGACATATTGCGTAGAACCATTGGCCGTAATTAACGCTGGAGCTCCAATAGTAAGTACACCGGTTGATGTATTTATTCTAGAACCAATCGTTCCACCAATGCCGGTTGTATTTGTAAATGCAAAGGTATTGAAATTATAAGAATAATAATTTGGTGAAGTACCCTTGTAAGCAAATACGCGTATAGTTGCAGTATTACCAGATTGACTGCTATATACTAAGGAATAAGAAGAGTCTGTATATAACCCAGCGGAAGTGTTATAGTTAAGCGCAGAGCTCGCACTGCTAGGACTATATAAAGCGGCATTGTATGAGGCCAAGACATAGGGGTTACCGGTAGTGCCGGCTACTACCTTTGCCCACGTAGCACCTGGATTTCCCGAAGTGAGACTCGTTGGTGTGCCTGTTAAAGCTGCATTCGCTGCCGCGTCTGTCCAAGAGCCTGCGGCAACATATGTATTTGTTGTTGTAAGATTTATATTGGCAGATGTTAGTGAAGCTGCAACCAATCCTGAACCTGTACCAGATAAAGCCCCATAACTATAACTATTTGTTATATTGATAGTTGCCTTGTTGGTGTATGTATAACTACTTCCACCACATATTCCACCACAGCTAGTTGCAATAGTACCTAATGAATAACAATTGGATATATCCACAACAGGTGTAAATGATACACCATAAGCTAAGTCATTACTTCCAACATTTTGACCCACTATCCCACCGGCATTAGTACCACTGATATTGCCAATGCTATAACAATTACTTATTATGTTATTTGTACTAGTATCATACGCAAATTGTGAACCAGCAATTCCGCCTGAAGATGCCCCAGTGATATTTCCAGTACTTATGCATTTTGTAATATTACATGTACCTTTATTCCGACAGGCACTACCACCTACTATCCCACCTGAATTGATTGCACTGATATTTCCAGTATTCGTGCAGCTTGTAATATTACATATACCAGAGTCCTCGGCAGTATACTGACCAGTAATACCGCCGGCACTAGTGCCAGAAATAGTCCCAGTATTGGTACAACTTGTTATCGTAGCGGAATTTCCTGAGGACCTACTACAACTACCCCCAGCTATTCCACCGGCATTGGATCCAGAAATAGCCCCAGTATTTGTGCACCCTGTAATACTACTACCAATACCCCCAAAACTTGAACCAACTACACCACCAGCATTAGTAGAAACACCATCAATACTCCCATTATTCGTACAATTTGTAACACTTATACTACCATTAGCAAAACCAGCGCGGACTCCAACTATACCACCACACTCGGTGTTATTTATTTCACCATTATTCGTACAATTTGTGATGGTATTTCCTATTCCACCCCTCGAAAAATATGCTTGACACAACCATCCTGCTTGACTAGCTAATGTCGATGCACCGCTTATCGTCGTCGTGAAATTTTGAACGGCTATATTTGACTTACCATTTGCGCCTGATGTCCCATTCCGTATGAAACCTGGATAACTTGTAATGGTATCTATCGTGATAGTATTTCCGGAACCATCAAACGTGATATAGGTGGTCCCCGCAATGAAATAACCAGAGGTTCCACCAGTACTGCTTGAAATCGTTAATTTCTGCGTTGCCTTTACATTTAAAATGCTAGAACTGCCAGGAGTCGGGTTCGAGTTATTAATCGTTACCGGCCAAGTAGTAATAGTATTCCATGAGCCAGGCGTAGCACCAACGGAATATTGCATGGGAGTAGCCCCAGGCCCACTCATTTGCAAGAAAACGGATTCAGTTGCGCCATTCCCTGAAATCGACGACATTATATAATATAGTATATATTATTTAATAATTTGTTGAATAAAATATATTATTTTTTATCTAGCCATGACATCAAGTCATTCAATGTCTTCTTGGCGGTTTGCATTTGGTTCAATTCAGCAAATTCGGTCGACATATCGCTAAATTTCTTGTTTGGACTCATCTTAGACACGTAATCCATCATGGAATAATTAATAATATCCTCTAAATGAATAATAATATCCTCATAATTTTTGCGGTTTGCGTCAATGCTCACAGATGTCTTCAGTTTGTCAAGTTCTACTGAGAGGTCTTCGACATGGTCTGCCAAACTGCTACTCGGACCAACATCTACACCCCTTAAACCTTCTTTTACATAGGTGTCCAACTGAACTGACCTAAAATAGAAGAACAATAGACCAACCAGAATGAGTAAAATCACCATAATATTCATAAATTCTTCTCTCATGTATATATTATCCAAGTAAAAATTCCTGAATTATAATTTATTCCTGTAACAAGAACTTGACTATATTTGCGATGCATGTCTTGTTTAATTTGCGGCTTTGACCCTTTGCATTTTTCAGTTCAACCTTTTCCAAACAGGCAGCCCCTTGTTCTTGCAGGTCGGCAATCAAATTAATCATGCATTTGAAATGTTCCATAATGGCTAGAGCAGTATTCGCGCTGATTCCCGGTATTTGACACAACATAATTTCGCCTATATTATTGGGGGTAACATTGTCCTTTTTAATCGTCTTTATCACGCTGACATAGTCTTTGTCTGTGCCAATGCTGCCGCAGCTGCTGTTACCACTACTATCGGTGGTCATGGATGGCGTGGTTAAATAATACCCTACTTTGGTAGATTTCGCCAAATATTTTATACTATTGCATATCACCACCGCCGTCTCATCGATAGAAAATGTTCTCCAAACTGAGAACCCCTTGTAGTACTGCAGAGAGAACATGGCCGAATACAAGGCGGACTTATCAAAGGTTACGCGGCCCATATTTCCTTCAATCAAATAAATGATGTTGTGGTTATGGAGCGCCGTTCCATCCAGACGATAAGATTGCTCTTGGTAACGCCCGTCTTTGATACTTGCAGCCAAGTCCGCCACATTTTTACGCTCAATAATTAAGAGGTCATCCTCATCCTTGCTAAAAATAATATCTCCTAAAGGAAGGCTTTCTACCACTATCGTAATTTGTTCGGTCGTTTCGCCCATTTTTTCGCGGATCAACGGAATTAATTCGCGTTCTCTAGCATCTATTTTTACAAAAAACATTTTATATAATAACTTATTTGCATGATAAGTTATTAAATCGTTTTTAATAAATATGTTACAAATACAAAAAAGGCAATGATTGCTCTAAATACTTAGAACATACCACGAGCAGCCATTCTTGCAGTAGACTGAGAAGGATTGGAGAAGTTGCCACGGCATTTCAATCCAAACTGAGTATTCATATCTCGGTTGTTGCAGCTATTGCTAGGACAAAACCGACGGCTCTGGTTGGGACTAATACCTCCAGTTCCAATGCTTCCAATACCTCCCATAAGACCCATTTTCTTAGGACCACCACAATTTGCTCTGTTAATAATAGACGCTTGGTTGCGTGCAGCTTTGCCACCACTCATATAGACCATGATTATACAATACAATTAGATAAAAATAATACGATTAGTTAAAATAATATTTTAGTTAAAATA
>JACCDO011252707.1_pt1 | contig 20978 bp, 8 predicted proteins | sample 7446101 | NCBI WGS metagenome assembly JACCDO01 (sample SAMN15323440, study PRJNA562643) | freshwater metagenome | isolation source: river surface water | place: USA:Blue River Watershed | collected 2017-08-16
AGAAACTGATTCAAAGCAAATTGGTCTTGAGGCAGGTGCACTTGGTGTAGCTCCAACAGAGCGTCAGCTAATTGCAGTTGGACAGGCTCCAACAACATCTTCAACACGTGCAGAGCGTGTATACTATGCTCGTAGAGTTCTTTCTGTACAGCAGTCACAGTTCTCACTTGCACGTAACGCAGCTACAACATTCCCAGTAACTTTCCGTCTTCTTCCAGACGGTAACACAAGCTACAAGGGCAAGGAATACGGTTTGATTATTGACCGCACCTGGTCAGCATCATAATTAATATAATTAATTATAGAAGGTCCCCCCAGAAATGGGGGGATTTTCTATTTGTGCTGATAAAATCTATATGATACAATAATTAAGACTAGATCCTAGGAGGATTAAAATTGGCAACAACAGTATATAACGTAGAAGAAATTACTCTACAAAATGGCACAACAGTAAAGCTAAAGCCTTTAACAATTAAAGAGCTTAGAAAGTTTATGGTTGTTATTCAGAAGACAGCAGATGTAACTACAGAAGATGAAACATTAACAATCCTCATTGAGGCATGTGCAGTAGCTTTAGAAAAGCAGTTACCAGATTTGGTAAAAGATGTAGATGCTTTTGAAGATGTTTTGGACGTTCCAACAATTAACCGTATCCTAGAAGTTTGCGGTGGAATTAAGATGGACGACCCAAACCTTCTAGCGGCAGCGGTTCTGGCTGGGCAGAACTAGACTTAGCCGCTTTATTAGGAGAAGTTTTTCTTTTAGGTAATTGGAAAAATTACGAAGAACTAGAAGAAAGCCTCTCAATGCCAGAACTTGTTCAAACATTTAAGTCAATGCAAAAGACTGAAGCTGAAAAAAGAAAGTTCCTAGCAGCAATTCAAGGCATTGAGTTAGATGGTGAAGAAGAAGAAAACAAAGGTCCTACCTTTGAAGATATACAAAGAAGAGCACTTGGTATAGAAGCATCAGGAGACGATGTAGTTTCATTACAAGGTGCATTTGCAGCAGAAGCTGGCTTTGGTGTCGGAGCAGGATTAGGATACTCTAGGGAGTAGATTACTTGGCTGAACAAAATATTTACACGAACATAACTGCGACGGCAAACTTTTCAAGTTTAACAGCGCAGTTAAGAGCCGTCACCGCCGAGTTAATTAAACTTCAAGCTACAACTATTGGATTAGATAGAAATCTGTCTAATGAAGTAGGCAGAATGAATCGTTCATTTGCCGAAACAATGAGAGCAACTGGACAGTTTTCTACACACTTTGTAACTCTTGAATCTGATGTACAAAAGTTTGGAAAGAGGCTAGATACTGGCCGAATGAAACTTGGCGAGTACTATGGAGTCTGGCAAGGACACGCAAGAAAAACCAGTACATTAATTAAAGATCTTGCTAAGCAGCAAGTATTAATGGAAAATGCTGTATTGCAACCCCTGGGAAGAAATGCCCAGGGGCAAATGCAATACAATGTCCATGTAGCAAATGGACTAGATGTTTTAAAGAATAGAACAGCATTACTAAGACAAGAAGCAGCAATCCTTAACAAGGTTATGCTTGACGGATCTAACCAGCTTATTAACTGGGGTAAAAATACACAGTGGGCTGGTCGTCAGTTAACAGTTGGATTAACCGTTCCTATGATGGCATTTGGAGCGGCAGCACAAAAAGCATTCTTAGAGGCAGACCAGCAGCTAGTTAGATTAACAAAGGTTTATGGCGGATTAGGTGACACATCAGCAGCAGAGCTAAAGCAAGTAAGAGAAGATGTAGCTAAGACAGCAAAAGAGCTTGCATCTATATATGGAGCATCTTACAAAGATACAATTGCTTTATCTGCAGATATTGCTGCAACTGGTAAAACAGGAAATGATTTATTAGTATCAACAAAAGAAACAACAAGACTTGCAATTCTTGGTGAAGTAGATAGACAAGATGCAATGAAGGCAACACTTGCCATTCAAAATGCATTTAAGCAAAGCAATGATGAATTAGCTAAGTCAATTAACTTCCTCAACGCAGTTGAAAACCAGACATCAACATCTCTTGCTGATTTAATTGAAGCAATTCCAAAAGCAGGTCCAGTAATTGAATCTCTTGGCGGAGACATTCAAGATCTTGCTCTTTATTTAACAGCAATGAAAGAAGGCGGAGTAAATGCATCAGAAGGTGCTAACGCCATTAAGTCATCTCTTGCATCTCTTATTAATCCAACTAAAGTTGCAAAAGAAATGTTTCAAGGCTTTGGTATTGATCTTGAGGGAATAGTAAAGAGAAATGCTGGAAATGTAACAGGTACAATATTAGAATTACAAGGTGCTTTAGATAAGCTTGACCCATTAAAGAAATCACAGGCAATTGAGCAGCTATTTGGTAAGTTCCAGTTTGCACGTATGAATGCTTTGTTTGCCAACTTGGGCAAGCAAGGGTCACAGACACTTCAAGTACTAGATTTAATGAAGGCAAGCTCAGAAGAGCTTGCTAATGTAGCTTCACGAGAATTAAAGCAGATGACAGAGTCTGCTTCTGGACAATATAAAAGAGCTCTTGAAACAATTAAAGCAGAGCTTGCTGGCGTAGGAGATCAATTCCTCAAGATAAGCACATTTGTATTAAATACAATAAGCGGCATACTTAAATTTGTTGACAACCTGCCAGGCCCAATTAAATCATTGTTAACATTCCTTGGTGGACTAACAGCATTTGCTGGTCCACTTATTATGCTTACTGGTGTACTTGGTAACTTCCTTGGATATATTATTAAGGGTGTATTTCATCTAAAGCAATTATTTAAGGGTGGATCAGGATTTAAATTATTAACTCCTGAAATGCTTGCAGCAGCCGAAGCTGGCAAAGTTGTAGAAAACTCATTCTTTAGCGATGCTCAAGCTGCAATAGCACTAGAGACTGCTGTTAATAATCTTGCAGCATCATTTGATAGATTAAAGGCAAGCGCATTAAATTCAGCGGTTGCAACAAGCTCAAGCATAAGCACAATGGGCGGATCAACTATATTGTCTCCAGCGGGATCTGCAGCAAATGCAGATAGAGTTGCAGACAAAGACAGTAAGTTTATAGGAGCTCCTTATAGCAGACAATTTGCACACACAATTCCTTCTGCTATAGAACAGCCAGGAACAATCTTTGGTGTTGTTCCAAACCCAGGTCCAGTAAATGTTAGAGTAAGCAATAACCCACAAATGTATATGGATCAGGATCTTCCAAGAGTTCCTGGAGTTACATCTATCAGTGGCGTTTCAACTGGAATCGTAGCTGGAGAAGCTGCTAAATGGCATGCTATGACAGCAGCAATTGCCACACAATCACAGGCAGAGCTTTCATTATTAAAGACTGAAGTAGCTGCAACTGGCACAGTCACACATGAGCTGTCTTCAGTTTATCAAGCAATGCTTCCACAAATGCAACAGCTTACACAGCTAGCTGCAGATGAAGGAGCTATGATTGTAAGACAGCTACAACAAGGCGTAATTACTGTAGATCAAGCAAGAGCAAAAATTATTTCATTAAATGCAACTATTGAAGTTATGATGGCAGAGACAGCTGCACAGGTTGCAGCAGGTATGGGAAGAGGAATAAATCTAACAACAGTCCCATTTACTAGTCAGCCAACAGTCGACCCAGTAACTGGTAAGTCTAACATGAAAGAAATGTTCCATAAACCAGAGACAGCAGCTCTTGTCGATAAGGTTGCAGAAGGATTAGGTGTTAGAACTTCTGGCGGTGGTTATAGTATAGAAACGACTAAGCCAAGAATTATACTTCCAAAGAGAGGTCCACTTAGAGGATTTAATGATGGCGGATACGTATATACGTTAGCAGACGGTCCAGTTGTCCCTGGAGATAAGAGTGTAAACTATGACAATACAATGGCAAAAATTCCAGTTGGCGGATTTGTATTAAATCAAGATGCAACAAGAAATAATCCACAGTTAGTAGAATACGCAAAAAAGAGTAAGCCATACAATCGTGGTGGAATGATTGATGCAATGCTGACTCCTTATGAGACAGTATTTACACCAGAACAAACACAAGAAATGTTGCCTATACTAGAGGCAGCAAATAGTGGACAAAGAATTCAGTTTAGAAATTCTGGTGGAATTTTAGGAGGACCAATTGTTCCATCAAAAAAGAATTATGGAAGATTTGATTTATTAAAGAGTTTGTTTAGAAGAAAAGCAACAGCATCTGCAGATGATCTTGCAAACTTGTCTCCAATAATGAAACTTGGAAGAAAGACAAAAGTGTCAGCTGATGACGCAGGACAATATGTAGATGAAACATTAGGTGCAGCCGCACCAAAGAGAAGAAAGCTTGGAAACCCAGATGGATACTTCTTTGTTGGAAACTGGGGCCTTGCTGTAAGAGATAGAACTAACACAAAATTAGCTGGAGGAACAGCAAAAGCACAAGAGATTGTAGACGACATTATGTCACTATCTCCAACAGAAGCACTGCCAGCCCTTACAAGATTTTTAAAAGTTAATGGAATAGATGATCAAGCGGCAGCAGCTTTAGTTTCTGAAGCCAGAGATAGAATATCATCAAATCTATTGTCTCATGGAGACGATATAATTAGTGAGCTAAGATTTTCAAAAGCACAGCACCCAGTATATTTAGAAATAGCAGAGTCTCTTGGATTAAGAAAGAAATACTTAGACTCACTAAATGTTCCTGGACAGAGAAGAGCATTTAGGCCAGAAGGTGATAGTAAGTCTGGATTTAAGGCCGCCACCGCAATAAACCCTTATAGCACAACTGATATTGATGTCTTGATGGCAAAAAATGCAGAGTTTGGCACAAACTTTATGGGATCTTACGAAACATTTGGCGTAGGTAAAGTCCAAGGTGAAAAGGGCGCATTTGCACACATGATGCTTGACGAATACGCAATGGGCGGAATCATTGGTAAGAATAAAGCTAACTATGGAAGATTATTCCTTGGAATGCCAAGATCTATCAAACAGGTTCAGGAACAAAGAAGACTTAAGAAAGTTATGGAAGAAACCACAGAGGCAGTAAATAATAGCCGCCTTGCAAAACAAGAGCCAGAAAACTTTGGCGAGCTGGTATCCCCTAGCACAGGAAGAAGTTTTCCAGTACCAGGAATTGGTGGAGTTTACAAAAAACCAGATGGAACACAGGTATTTGTTAAACCAGTCTTAGATGAAAAAGCAGCTTTAGCAGAACAACGTGCAACAATAATTGCAAGAGAAGCACATGGTTTAAAAGCCCCAGAGCAACAGATTAAGGTTATGCTAGACCCTACTGACCCACAAGGCAGAAGAAAAGTTATTGTTCTTGAGTCTAAGTTTGATGATGCTTTTGCAATTAAAGATGCTAAGTTTAGTGAAGATGATTACTTTAAGCAGCTAGTTGCTTCAGCACTTAGAGGAGATAAAGATCTGTCACCAGATAATTTATCTGGAAGAGTTCTTGCAGATGTAGGCACAGCTGGTGTATTTAAGATGGCATCTGGACTCAGAGATTATGCAGACATTATGCCATCAATGGCAGATCAAGCAAGAATTAATTTGCTTGGAGTTAAGGGCGGGGCTAGAAGATTTTTTGCAGAAGCAACAGTAGATATTCCAAAGGGAATGTCACCAACACAATATCATAGCAGAATGATAGCTGAAATTGATGATGTGCTACCAAGACTAAAAGACACTATTTCTAAATTTGATTTAAATGAAGAAGAATCTGCTATTTACGCAGCAATGATTCAAAGACTTGAAGATGCAAGACATGTAAACTGGAAAGAGTTCCACGGCATACATTCCGCAGTTAAACCAACTCCTGCAAAGGCCCTGACACCAGCAGCTCTTGCTAAAATAGAAGAAGCCGAAGCATTAAAGAGAAGACAAAAGGGTCATGCTGCAAGTTTAAGCGATATAGAATTTAAATCTGATGCTAATGGATTTAATGGCGGAGGGCTAATTAATATTATTAAGTCTCTTGCTATGCGTAGAATCGGCGCAGGTTTTGGAAAAAATACAACTGGCGGATGGGGAGTAACATCACTAGAAATAGGAATGGCAGAAAAACTTTTTGCCTCTAGCGGATTAACTAAGAGAACACAAAAAATACTTTATGATAAGTTTGCAGAAGCACTTGCTAAAGAAATGCCATATGGCTACACCAAGAATGCACAGGGACATTTAATAAAAGCTCTAGAGCCAGATATTATGGACTCAGTCTTGAGATCAGCAGCGTCATCTACTTTATCTGCACCAGAGGGGAGAAGAATACTTTCTGCAATAGATAGAGATATCCTTAGAAAGAGATACACAAACTGGGAGTCTAAGAAAGATGCGCCTCTAACAAAAGAGCTAAAAGAATTAATATTTGGTTTAGAGGGTAGAGAAAAAGGCGGACCTGTATCTGGAGGCACTCCTTATATAGTTGGAGAAAAAGGACCAGAACTATTTGTACCAATGAATAGTGGTGGCATTGTTCCTAATCATGCATTAGGCGGAATGATTAGAGGAGGTAAATATAACTATGGAGCACTAGGCCCAGTTGGAAGTGTTGTTGCACAGCAAGCAATACCCCTAGCTTTATTCATGCTATTACCAAAAGCTTTAGAAAAATTAGGAATAGCTAGCGAAAAATCAAATTCTATTTTAAATGCAATATTCCTTGCTATGACAGCTGGATCAATTTACAAAGGAGTAAAAGTTGCTAAAGCAGCCAAGGCAGCTAAAGCAGCAACAGCAGCAGATGATGTTGTAGACGGAGTAACAGCAGTAGCAGCCGCAGAAAAAAACATTGGCAAGTTTGGACAAACACTTGCTAAGCTAAAGGTTGCAGGAAAGGCAATTCCTGGTTGGGGTAAAGTTGCAATATTCACGCTAACAACATTAGCGACAGTGTCTTATGGAGCATGGGAAAATGCAAGAAAAGCAAGACTTGCATCTCAAGAAGCTTTTGATGTAAATGAAGCACAAGCAAAGCAGCTTGGAATAGCCTATACAAGCCTTACAGATAAAATTAAAAAAGCTACCGATGCGGCAAAAGCACAAAGCCAGTTAGCAAAGGTTAAAGCTGCTGGATCTACAGCTATTGGTGGCGGAATCAATATGTCTGTTAAGGAGCTAAATGCCCTACAGAAAAAGGCTAAAGAAACGCAGGGCGACATCGTACAGATGTTTAATAATCTTGATAAAAATGATGTTACTAAAGCAGCAACAGCACTAAAAGTTCAGTTAGTAGCAGCAGGCAAATCTGCACAAGATGCAGCAAGAGAGATTTATAGCATTATATCTGTTTCTAATAAAGCTGCACAGGCTACAGAAGCCGTATCGTCAGCAGACTTCTTAAAGGTTGTAGACGGAGCAACTGCTGCAAGAGTAGCAATAGATACATTTGTTAAGTCAATGAAGGCAGATGATGTAGATAAAAAAGAAATAGCTGCATCATTTAGCGGAGGTCTTGATGCAATACAGCTATACTACCAAAGCTTAGTTGGGCTAAAAGAGAATGGCGGAAAAGCAAAGACCCAAATTGAAGCATTAAATGAAACCATTGAAAAGATGAACGCTCTTAAGTCTAACCAAACAGAAATTGGGGATGACATACTAAATACTTTGGTAAAAGAAAATCCTTTATATAAAGATATATTGAGTTCAAATGATAGTATGGTTGATGCATGGGCAAAGATACAGCTATACACAAACGGTGTTACAGCCAACCTATCTGATTTAAGCGGACAAGAAGCCCAAGACCTATTGCAGGTAGTAACAGCAATTTCACAAGCTGCTACTGAAATGACCACTAATGCAAACTTAATGAACAACCCTCTTGATGCAATTGCAGATTATGGTACCGCAGCTAAAATTGCTTATGACAAAGCAAAAGAAGCCTCAGACGCAGCAACTAAGAATGCACAAAAAAATGCCGACGCAGAAATAAAAGCTATTGATAAAAAGATAGATAAAATTAATGAAGAAGCAGATGCAAGAATTAAAGCCATTGAGTCTCAATCTGATAAGCAAGACTATTTAACTGAAGTACAAAAAGAGCAGCTAAATTATCAGCAAGCACTTTTGGCTGGAGATATGTCAAGGGCCGCACAGTCTCAATTAAATATTCAAAGCCTTACAAATGAAAGACAAAAAACTTTAGCTATAGATTCTATTAACGAAAAAAGAGATGCTGATCTTAAAAAGCTTGAAGCTCAAAAAGCTTCTGTGCAAGAAAGGCTTGTTAAGCTTCAAGAAAGAGCTAATAAATTACAAGAAGAGGCAAATAAAAGGCAAAAAGAGTACGCACAGATTCAATCCCTCCAACAGAGCATCGCAGCAACTATTTCAAAAGCTGGCATGACAACCGATGAAGGAGTGCTTAAAACTCTTTCAGAGGGCCTACGTTCAGATGTTTCAGCACTTGCAGCAATAAATGCAGATGGAGCAAAAGCAGCAGCTTCGTTAACAAAGGGTGTTCCAAAAACAGCTGCAACATACATGGAGGGCCCAGGCGGGGTGAGGATATCACAACCAGGCTCAGCAGACTGGTTAGGCTATTTAAAGAAGCTTGTTAATGATCCAGGAGGAGGAAACAACTCAGCAGTAGAATATGCTAAGAAATATTTTGATTCTTTTGGAACACACGTAGATTCATTTGGAATGTATGTCAAAAAACTTCTTGGCTTGCCAGAAGTTGGGTCAGCTAAAAAGTTTGCAAATGCTTCAGGTGCACCAGTAAAATTAATTCCAAAAGAAGGCGACCCTAACAGATATACAGATGGTGAAGGAAAAACATATACTACTGCTCAAGCATGGTCGATAGCAAAACCAGCAGAAGACACAAGGCCATCATATAAATCATTTAAGCACCCATTAGCAAAACCTCGTGGTGGCAAAATGATTTATGACAGCATGGGGCAACCAATTTATAAAGAGCATGTTGATCAATCTACTGGCAATAGATTTATGCCAAATGGCACTGTAATAGATAAAACTGGAAACACAATTGGTCTTTGGGCAAATGCTAATCACACAGATGTAACAGTAGTTTCATACAATAGAGGAGGCTCTGTAAAACACTTTGAGCCAGGAGGGTCAGTTACTGGTCCAGGAACTGGAACATCTGATTCTATTCCCGCATACCTTTCAAATGGAGAGTATGTAATAAGAGCATCTGCTGTAAACCAATACGGTAAAGATTTTTTTGATGGGCTAAACCAGCAAAAATTTGCAAATGGTGGAGCAGTCGGAGTAAATTCTTCAATACCACTAAACTCAGGATACTTAAATCTTGGTGGAATGATTCCAGGATATCGCTTTGGCGGATTATTGTCAGGAATATCTTCTAAGTTTTCAAAATGGATTAGCTCATTGTTTGGCAAAAAAGCAGCGTCTGCTGTGGTTCCAAAAACAATGCCATCAACTGTAACAAGAAAAACATTAGATGATTTTGGATCAGACTTTATTATTGGTAATCATTCCCCAGTATTATCTGATCAGTATGCATCGATATTTAATATTCCTTACGCACCAAGAGGTCCACGTGCTGTTGCTGGAGAGGCATCACTATTCCACAACCCATTAGCTGGAGAAACTACAATAGACTCCGTATTTGGTTTGCCAGGTTCAAATAAATCTGCTTTGTTTGGAATTGCATTGCTTGAATCAATGAAACGAAATAATAGACTAGTTCTTTCATCAGACAGATCAGTTTATGCAGAACGATTAGCAAGCCTAGTTTCACAAAAGAATTTAAAAGACTTAATAAAGGTTCCATCAAAAGAAGCATCAAGCATAGATAATACTGGCAATCCATTTGCATGGGCATATGGTCAAGCAAATACTAGTACAGAGCATCTTGAAAGAGCTTTAAATCCATGGATTCCAGGAACACAGCATGCATTTAATCCACTTGCTCCGCATCAAATAGATGCAGCATCTCAAGTAACTAGATCATTGCTTGGAGGAAATTCCGTAGACAACATATTCCTTAGAGATATGCTTCAGCAGTATTTGTCTGGAGGCGGTAAGAAGTTTGCAAATGGTGGCTTAGTAGGAATTCCGAAATTTGGTTTTGGAGGACTTGCATCATTTAAGAATATGTTTGGAAGTGCTGGAAAAGCTGGTGGATCTGGTTTTATATGGCAACTAATGGAAGATGCAGAGACAGCAATGTCATTAAAGTGGGGAGCAGATCAAGATGCTTCTGGTTATGATAAATGGAACGCAGCAATTGGAAGAGTAGCATGGAATGCTTTACAAGGAACTCTTGCAGGATCACCTTATGCTAAAGGACTTGGCAAACCTGGATATGTTGGATTAGCTCTTGGTCTTACTGAAGGACTTATTGGTTTAATAAGAGACGGCTCACAGTACGGAGTAAAGGGCGGCTCTAAAGCAACTGAAAAGGGATTTGATCCAGAAAAAGCATTAGCTGATATGAGTTTAAAGAAAACACTTCTAAACTCTGTAGGAACTGGAGCTGTATCTGCACCATTTGGCCCATTAGGTGATTGGGCTATGCCAAAAATTGGTGCAAAGTTTGCTCCACTACTTAAAAAATTAAAAACTAATTCTACAAATGCTATTACTGCAGCGTTACTTGGTTTTGGTGCTCCATTTGCTCAAAAGAAATTCTCATCAGTATTGTCAAAGCCAAAGATAAAAGTAACAGCAGATGTATCTGATCAGTTGGCAAAAGCAGTAACAGAAGATTGGCTAGAGTATAACGGCAAAAAGATACCTGTTTATACTGGTGGACCATTTAAAGGAACAAGCACAGTATACCAAGGACCAGGCGAAGACTTTAGTGAGCTTGTTACTATGGGAAGAGTAGGTCAAGTTATCCCTACATCACCAGAAGGAATACTAGGGTTTTTAGTTTCACAGAGGCCAAAAGACAAAAAGCTTGCAGCAATGTTAGCTAATTTTGAAGCTGGTGGATATGAAAACATGGGTCCAGAGGAAATACAATATTTAACAAAATGGGCAGCAGCCACTAGCTTTGGTCCAAAAAGCTTTGATATGAGAGGGCTTGTTTCTGAGTTACCACAACCTTACCTAGACTTAATGAAAGCTAAAGATCTTCCATTAGGATATAGTTTTGCAGGTCAGAGAGTAGATCAGCTTCCAAAAGAAACTTTAGAAGAATTACTTACTCTCAAGCAAAGTCTTGAAGATCAGGCATTTAGAGTAGCATCTTTAAGAGCTGGTCTACCTAAAGTAAGTAGCAGTAAAGATCCTGATCTTGGTTTAAATCCAACCCCTGACATTAAGGGAGTGACTACACTAATAGCCTCTATGCTTGGTGATAAAACCGCAGCAGCAACAGTAGATGCAAAAACAAAACTATTTGGTCCATACCTTACTAAAATACAAAAGGCCTACGCAGACAAATTTGCAGAAGGAGCACAGGCTAGAGGAATAGACGCAGACGTAGATCTTTCACAAATACCAATGGTAAGAGAATACAATTATGGTTTTCAATATGATGAGTTTGGAAACATTGTTTCTCCAAATGCTGGTTTCCCAATAAAAGATTCTATTAAATCTGGCGCTATGGAAAATGTTGATGAGAACAGGTCTGGTAGAGTTACAGAACACTGGGCTATTTGGGATGCAGTAAGAGCTGGCATGTTCCATCGAGGAGGGTCAAGCTGGTCTAAATCTGATACAACAGTAGTTACACCATTGAGCAATTTACTTAAAACAAGTGACTTTGAATCCCTTAGCTCTTTTGATTCTTGGAGAACTTCACCATTTTCAAAACCGCATACCGTTATTAGAAAAGATGCAAGTGTTATTAGTGGTTTTAGAACAAAGAAAGACTATATAGCGGCATTAAAAGAAAGAGGCTTATATAAAGAAGGAGATAAAGTAAAATTAATTACAGAAATTCCTGAAACAAAAGAAGTTCTTTATCTCAACAAGCCAGAGTACACAAATGCTGAAATTGATGAAATTCTTGCTATGTATGAACTAGAAGGCAGTAATATGCCAGCACTCAAAAAGTCGGATGCTCCTGCTACAACAACTGATGGAGAAAAAATGCATTTTGAGGCAGAGACTTGGGGCGGCACAGATGCATATACTGGGCAGAGAGCACTACACATGCTTGCTATGAGAAAAGCTCAAGTACAAGTTGGAATTGATCAGCCATTTAGAGAAATGCAAAGAGGCGCCGCAGAAACATTAAGCCCAAACACTATAAAAGCTATTTCAAATTTAACTGGAATACAAAACCTTGGGCAGCATGGAAACACCTCTTTAGCATGGGGTGAAAAATTAGGCGGAGATAGCAATCCATTCTTAACACTTTTAACTCACGGCGGAGTAAAATCAAAAGAAGGAGCTCTTGCTTCTATATTGATGCATGGATATTTTGGAAAAATTGGAACAGACGCATACCCAGCACACTACACTCTTGGTGAGCAAGATAGAACAAAAAAGATTATTTCTGAATGGGCAAGACAAGCTGTTGCATATAAGCATGGCGATACACAAATAAAGCCAATGACCATTAAGAAGCTTAAAGAAATGCTTGGCAGAATTAAAGAAGATTCAGATGATGGTTTTGCAAATGGTGGATATGTAGGAAAGATGAGTCTACCTAAATTTGAAAATGGCATAAATATGGTTCCAGCAGATATGCTTGCAATGCTACATAAGAATGAAGCAGTTGTTCCTGCAAATATGAACCCCTTTAATCCTAATGCTAATAATGCTACAATGGGTGGAGCAGTATATAATATTACTAACAATATAAATGGCGCAGACTGCGACATAAATGAATTGTCAGATATAGTAACTAGAAAGACTATTGACTCTATGAAGACTCTTAACAAGATATCTGTTAAGTCCATGGGAGAAAGTAGATCACTAGGAAGTGGATTGGAGGTTAGAGTCTAATGGGGTATACAGTATTGCCTAAAGGTGTAGGTTTACAGATAGAGGGAAAAGATGTTCTTGCCACCGTCCCAGGCACCACATTATCATGGCTTAAAATCTCTGACCACAATAGATCAGAAATAACAGTAGGCTCAAATAGAATTCAGCAAGTTCAAAGAATGGCTAATGGAACTCTTAGAAAATTCTTTGTGGCAGATAAAAAGACATTTAGCGTTTCCTGGAACATGCTTCCAGCCACAAGAATTCAAACTGCAGACGGAAACCTAGGAGCTGAAGATCTAAGAAGATTTTACGCTAGCGATGAAGGCAAAGGTACATTTAGAATATTATTAAACTTTGCAAAAGACGGCACAGCACAAGACACAATTTCAACAGGAGAAGTTTATACAGTTTCATTTACAGAATTTTCCGCAGTGCTACAAAAGCGTGGAATTAATTCTTTTTGGACCATATCAATGTCAATGGAGGAAGTATAGTGATATCGCTTTCTACACAGGCAGAGACAGATGCAGTTACAAGCCTTTTAAAAAATAGATCATCAATTCAAATAGGCGCTGGCTGTGAAGTAGAGTATAACATGAATACAATGATAGACAATATATCTGTCTATTCATCTAATACTGATGCTGAATATACTGCTGGAATAACTGGATTTAAGCAGGGCTCAACTAATCCGTTTAAAAAACTATTCCCAGTAGATTCAATAATTAAACCATTTAGACCACTGGCTTCTGGTGTTAAATATTTTGTTATACCGCCAGACGGAAGTAATTTTATATACAAAGATCCAAAGGCAAGCTATTATAATTTATCAACACCAAGAGTTTATTACCCAGGACCTTCAACATTCTATAAGTATTGGTTATCACCAGAAGGCAAAGATTCAACAATAACAGTTAAGTATGTACAGACAACAGTTACAATTACAAAAGCTGAAGCCTCTAATACTGGAACTAGATATAAGGTTAAGTATACAACATCTGTACCACATGGATTTGTAACTGGTAATTCAATAACAATAACTGGTATGTCAGACACAGCATATAACACTAATGGAACAGTAATTGAGGTTCCTTCAAGCACATCGTTTATTATAGAAAAAAATATAGGAAAAATTGGCTACCTAACATCTGCTGGCACTGCTACTATTGCTGAAACAAAGGCAGCTATTGCAAACAAGGTGGTAATTAGATTTGATAAAAATCATGCACTACCAACTGAGATTACTGTCAGTATAACATATAAGGATGGAACAGCTAAGTCTACTACATTCCCTAATTTTAATACAAACTTCCCAGGAGGAGACATATCATTATATCCAACGGCAACAGATACAAACTGGGGAGCAACAACTGATAATTTATATAGAGCCCCAAAGTATATTAAATCAATTACGTTAACAGCAAAAAATCCTGGCGGAAACAGTGTTATGGGTCTAATAGAAATATCTGCACGTTGGGTAAAAGATGTATCTTCAGCAGTTGCTTCATTCAATGTTTCTCAAGAATCTTCAAACTCTTCATCATCTGATATACTTCCAGTAGGAAAGATATCTGCTAATATACTTACTATATCTTTATCCAACTATAATCAAAACCAAGTTATGATTAGATCATACAATAGAGAAAAGCCATGGACAACTATTATTGGAGGGCCTTCCGATTTTGATTTCTTATATACATTTAAAAATGCAGAGATGAGACCTCATTTTAAAATATATGATGGAGCCACTGAGTATAAGATTCCACAAGGTTCATATTATATGGATAGCTGGAGAATTGATAATTTTGGAGATACAGAAATAATTGCACTTGATGGAGCAAAGTATTTAATGGAGTCAGTTGCTCCAGATACTTTATGCGAAGGATATTCTGCAACTGCGATTATAAGACGGCTTCTAGATTCAGTTGGATTTACAAACTATAATATAAACATGGTTACTGAAACATCTAGCAAGGGCGTCGTAACAGTTAAAGATACTTCTATTCCAACAATAGGATATTGGTGGACAACTGATTCAAAAACAGTTTGGGAGCACCTGCAGGACTTATGCAGAGACATACAGATGAATGCATTTTTTGATCAAAATAATACACTACAATTTTATACAAGAGATAAGATTTATTCACAGACATCGCCTGTATGGAATTTTTATGAAAAGCCAGAAGGATCAGTTTTGCCTAATATAATTTCTTTAAATCAGGAAGAAATTGCTTCTGGAAATAACGTTAAGGTTATATGGAATTCAATTGTGCCAACACAGTATACTGGTGACGCTACTAAATTGGCTCAAGCACCGACAGCATTTTTAAGTGCAGGCGGACTAAAGCTAGATATTTCAAAGGACACCCCAGCAGATAATACAGTTCTTGTTATTAATAACAATACAAGCGGGGACTCTTATAGCCAATATCAAAGTGGTTTTGCTTTCAACGGATACTTCTTGATTGATTCAGAAGTAATAGAGTTTGATGCTATTGAATACCAGTTTATTGATTTTAATGAAGATGAAAACATTGTTTGGATAGCATCACAAAATGATATAAATAAATATGTTGCTCTTGCTAAACCAGGATCAATTGATGTAAATAATATTTTGGCAACAGCCTACTTCAAGCCTACTGGAAGGTACCGTGTTAAAACACGTGGAGCTCTTGGGACAACCCCAGCAGATCATAAATCAACACCAATGAATGCAATTGTTGATGGCGGTTGGGAACAAAGAGGGGTTGATTGGGTATGAGACTTGCAGCGGCTAATATAGATGGCGGTTCAACAGGAGCATTTCCAGGATTAGATATTCTGTATGCGTCTTCAATACATGAGATATCAAATTCAGATCTAGGTATTTCTGAGAACTCAAATATAAATGTACAAATTTCTGTAAAAGAAATAGACATGGGCGTAGACCCAGATGGATATCTAGTTCAGTACCAAATGTTTGGCCCAGACGGAACTACCCCAGACGGAGATTTAAAAGATCTTTGGCCAGGAAGTACAACAAGAAAGCTTATATTCTATAAGCACCCAGTTACTAAAATAGTATGTGCAAATAACGTATTAACATTTACTTCAGAATATCACAACTATTCTGTTGGTGATTACGTTACAATTAATAATACATTTACAAGATTTAATGTTACAAGAAAAAGAGTAGTAGCAACCACATTAAATACATTTTCATTTGCTGTTGAAAACACTACCCCAATAACTGAAAGAAATACTACTGGAACCGCAGTTCAAGATATGGTAATTACTGGACTTAATTCAGGAAGATACTATGACTTTAATATAATACCTTATAAGTATAACGCATCATTAGAAGAGAACAGGGGACCAGCAGAAAAAGTTGAAAAGTATAAAACATCATATTACTCTCCAATAGCTAGAGACAAAATATCTCCTGCCTCACTACAAAACCAGACATCTGGTAAGTCGTACCTAGAAATATTTAATGATGTTAAAGGCAGAACATCAATGGTATATAAAGATTTTGAATCAATAACTATTCCAACAAGAACTTATTCTGGCTATTATCTAACTTCACAACCTAATGGATATTATTCATTTGGAACAACAATATATTTTGATACAGATATAAATTCAAATGGAAGAAACTCAGCAGGACTTGGGTTCTTTGTTGGAGACAACGGAGGTTCAGGATACTTTATCCAGTTAAGCACAACAGCAAATGCAAGTGATACAGAGAAAAAAGCATTCAGAGTAATTAAAGTTCAGGGATCAGAACAAAGAACACTCAAAGATAGTCAAATAGCTAGAGAGTCAACTTTTGCTGGAGTATTTCCTGGCACTATATATAATATCGATGTTAAGGTAAAGTACACAGAGTCGGAAACAAAAATTATATGCCTTATTAATGGAACAAGAATTGTTGCAACAGATAAAGTAAGTACTGACAAGAGATTTCCAGGAACCATATATCCTAAAAAGGGTGTAGCCCTATTTACATCAGTAGGAAAAGCTTTCTTTGATTATGTATATGCAGACACAATAACTGAAGAGCAATATAAAAAATCAGAAGACTCCTCTAATTTTTATGCTGGCCAATTTTCAAATGACATATTGGATTTATCTTTTGGAGATTTCATATATAATGCCAATAGCGCCGAAGATGAAATTGCAAAGAAGCCTTCTGCAATAGAAGAGTTTGGATCAACAGTAAGAGAAATATACAGACTTAATACTAAGTTTGATGAGCGTCCTGCAAAACCAATTGACATATCTTTATCTTTAAATAAGTCAGCTAAAATACTTGGCAGCAAGGTATCAGCCTATGGAACAGATGTGTTTGTTTTAAATAATTCATCAACAACTGTTCCACTAGAGGATTCTCAAACAAATAGCCTTTTTGTTTTTGGCAATCAGATTAATAAAACACCAGATCAAGAATTCTCAACTGTTAAGGATAATGATTACAAGAGTGATGAGCCAATAGTATTTCAGTCAATGTGGCTACAAAATGAAAATGATGTAGAGTCATTGGCTTATTGGATTAAAAATATAGTAGTAAACCGTGGAAGAGTCTTGATAGCAGAAGTATTTGGCAACCCTCTACTATCTCCTGGCGATATAGTAAGTGTAAAATATACATACCAAGGACTTGACGGGGCAGAAAAGTTTATTATTACTGGCGTATACCACACATATAAGGATGGCCTAACTACAGAGATTACCTGTAGGTCATTAGGAACATAAATGGTATAATGATAAAATGACAAGAAATGACTCTAGACAACCAGTCGTATCAGAAAATGATATCGACTATTTGCTATTTTTAAATAAGAATAAATTTCTTGTTGCCAAAACAGATGCCCAACCTGTATATGTTAGTACCGACTATGCATTTGATGATGGCTCAACCCCTCCACCAGCACCAAAGCCAGAGGATCCACCAGAGGCACCAGAGAAGCCTCCAGTTGTAAAAAAGGATGTCCCAGAGCTTAGTGATATTGAAAGCATAACATTCCAAGAAGACTACGACCCAGCAACTAAATTAACAACTATGACTGCTTTTATTAAGATTAGAAATTCAAGTGTTAACAAGGAAAACATTGCTGGCGTAGATGCAAGAATATACAACCCAGCAGCCCCTAAGAATGACAGTGGTTCACCTACTGTCGATTCAAAGAAATTTGTTGTTCCAACTCCAACTGTGCCAGCAGTCACATTCAGCAGATATGGTTCAAACGAAACTTCTCTTGCTTGGGGATGGAATAACTCAACTGGACTTGGGTCATACGAGTCAGTCAGTTACGAATGGATAATTAGTAGTAGTGCTGGCAAGAATGCAGCAGCACTAGATAACGGAACAAAAGATTTTGTTGCTTCTGCTTCAAAAACAATTGGAGATAGCGGTAAGACAAGAACATATAGAGTGAGTTCATATGAAGGAGATACTGATGCAACATCTAGCCCAAGATGGCTACGTGTTAGAGCAGTTGTAGTAGGAACAAATGGAAAGACATACTACTCACAGTATTCTACACCAAAGTAATGGAGATAAGATGATAAAGGGAACATACATATATTATGAAGACGGCAAAGAGATAGGCCGTTCAAAAAATGTTATAACAAAGTTTGGTAAAAGATACTTAACAAATCTTCTTGCTGGAAAGGTGGAGACAGCTAATAGAGATATGGCATTTGGCATAGGGTCAACAGCTGCTACAGCAGATGATACACGGCTAGAATTTGAATTTTATAGAGTGCCAGTTGGAATCTATAGCACAGACATACAAACAGATACAGATGGAACAACATACGCAGTAGTTTATAAAGCTACAATACCTCAAGATGTTTCTGGGGTAATTTCTGAAGTCGGTATATATCCATCTACAAGAACATCTTCAAACAACTATGACAGCAAGTTTCTGTCAGAGTTTGCAGACTCATTAGATTGGGAAGAAGCAGAAGGCGGGAACCCAGCATCTTTATATGATAATGCTAAGATAGGAGATAGCACTCTTGAAATGTATTCTGGAACAGGTTCATCTAAAGAATATATATCATCAATAATCCCAATTGACCTGTCAGGATACTCTAAGCTAGATTCATTATCATTTGTATATTATCAAAATGATTTAAATTTATCTAATATTAAAATTAGATTTTACAGCGATACAGACAAGTATTATCAAATACAAATAGAAGGATCTGACTCAATAGGATATAAGGTAGCAGATGACATATACCTGGAGCAATTTTTTGCTAGCGCAGTAAATGCACCAGACATTACAAGCATTAATAGAATTGGTATTGTCATTACTCCTACCACTGGTCAGCAAACATCTATAGGTGCAGACGGACTTAGAATTAATGATGAAGATACATTTGATCCAAACTTTGGTATTATAAGTAGATCAATACTATCTTCTCCACTATATAAGACAACTGGTAGAACAGTTGATGTAGAATACAGATTGGAACTAAACCTATAAAATGGCAGAGTATCAGGACTTACTTAAAGACACATCGCAGTCATATGACAACGGCGATTACTTTATTGTAACCATACCAGGCCTGATACCAGGAACTATTTATCCATTAGAGTTTAGATGGAAGTACAAAGATGGAACATTTGGAGAAGATTGGTCTGCTGTAAAAACAATTACTGCTCCAGCTGAATCAGTTCCACAACCTCCGTCACCAGCAGTTGTAACATACTCACAGGGAATCATTACAGTTAAGTGGGATGGTAAAAATGCTACTGGTGGTACTTACCCTGCTACATTAGATAAAATTGAAGTGTACATAAAGTGGGCGGCAGATGCAGATAACTTATATATTAGTAAGGGATCAATCCCAGCAACAGGTGGATCAATAAACATACCAGTATTGCCAGGAGACTACAATATAAAGCTAAGGTCAGTCTCAAAGACAGGCGCATGGTCTGGATTTAATCAGGTTGTAAATGTAACAGCAAAAGCAGATGCACCAGTAGTTCCAACATCAATTGTTCCAGCATGGTCTGGAACAGATTTTACTGTAACTTTTAATTCAAACCCAGCATCAACAGGAAATGAGTACCTATCTTTTTATCTAATCAAGTTAACAGCTACTGACGGGACAACAAGAGACTTTACTTTAAGAGCTACAAATGCAGCATCACAGAAATTTGCATTAAGCTTAGCAGAGAATACCGCAGCATTTGGTGTGCCACAGACTTCGTTTGCTGGATCAGTGTCAACGGTAGATGTGTATGGTAACGTTGGAACCGCTGTAACATTTGGTGCACACGTATATGTAAATAATTTACCAGCACCAACTATAACTGTAACAGAAGCGGTTGAGGGTTACACAGTTTCCTACACAACACCAGCAGATAAAACCTTTAGCAGTATTGAAATACAGGAAGTAGAGTCAACCGCAACATCAGACCCAGCATTTGGATATGAAACATGTTTCTCTGGTTCATCTAACCCAGCAGTAATAACAAGAAGCAATCAAAATAAACGCTGGGTAAGAGCAAGATTTATTGCAAATAATGGAAGTGCTGGTCAATATGGAACAGCAGTTTCTGTTACGCCAAAGTCTGTTGTAGTTGCAGATACAACACCTCCAACAAATCCAACTAACATAACAGCAGCAGCAACTGTTGATGCTTATGACCAAACTGGCTTTAGTTTGTCTTCAAGGATTTCTTGGACGGCGTCTACAGACACTTCTACAAGAGGATATAGACTGCGCTGGTCACCAGATAATCCATCTACAGTACCAAATCCAAATTGGGAATATGGATTTACTAATGCAACATCTTATACAGCATCAGGCCTTATTCCAAATGTAACTTACTACTATCAGGTTGCAGCTGTAGATCAATATAATAATACACAGTCATATAGCACAACACAGACATTTACAGCAGCTGATTCTGCTGCATCTGCTGTATCTGCTGCAGCAAGATTAAAATCAATATTAGCAATTGGTGGAGCAACTGGAGATTTATTTAAGTTTGGAACAGGTATTCCAGATTCAATTAACACATCTATTACTACTACACCAGCCAATACAGCAGCACCAATTGGCGGATACCATGGAATACTTTTAAATAAAACTGGCAATA
>JACCDO010748621.1_pt1 | contig 20965 bp, 25 predicted proteins | sample 7446101 | NCBI WGS metagenome assembly JACCDO01 (sample SAMN15323440, study PRJNA562643) | freshwater metagenome | isolation source: river surface water | place: USA:Blue River Watershed | collected 2017-08-16
TAGGCAAACCCAAAGCAAATAGTGAAATATTAGATGAATTACGACTAGGTTCCGTTGATACAGCATTAAAATTGTATAAACAATATTTGAAAGAGGGAATTAGAGCCGTTATTTCAGACGATTTACTTACTAAATTGTGTATTGCGGTGGTAGATAGGTATATCTATACTCCTTACTCTCACTCTTACTTACTTACTTACTCACTCACTCACTCACTCACTTACTCACTCCCTGCATTAGTGGTCAATACCAAGAATATAATTCTATTTTAAACCAGATTATTCACGAATCTAACGGGTCTTTGTATTCATGGTGTAAAATTATTCAAGTAAATAGTAACGTGGTAGATTATCTAAAGGGGAAAGATGTAGTGAATGCAGTAGGAAGTAGTGATCAGCTAGTGATTAATATGTTGAATAATGGCGGGGATCCGCATATACACATATTCAAGGCACTGTTAGGTATATATTTGATTCACTCACACACTTACTCACTCACCCTGTACTTACTCACGCACTCACTCACATTTCTAGGTATTAAAACAAATTTAAAAAATACGTCTTCCCAGGTGAGCAGTGCAACCAGTACCGATCACGTGTGGTCGCACCTAGCTCAACTAGATAAGGATGAGGTGCTACAACGTACTGTACCGTTTATTGCAGCGATGGTTACGTTGAGAGAGTTATCCGTTAGTCAAAAAGGAACAAATGAATTGATAATAAAATATTTTCAAAGTAATATTGAGCAAGCTATAAGCAATACCAAATTATTTGTGGTCGACAATACATGGCCAATAGAACCAGGTACTCACTCACTCACTCTTACTCGCTCACTCACTCACTCACTAACTCATTAATTCTTGAAGGGGATAAGTATTGTTTAAGTCGCCTCCCTCCTAATGCCCTACAGCGGTTATGGCTACAATGTCTCGTGTCATTTACTCTTGCTGTCGCCGATCCACAGGTAACAACACCATTATTAACAAAGTATTTCAGTCCAATTACAGTTGAAGCAGTCGGATTGGTAGCTCATATTACCGGTTTACCCGAGAAAGCAAGGCAGCAACAAGCCCCGAATTTATTTCAATCAATAAAATCATTTAAAAACTCAAACCAATTATTTAATATGATAGGTTATTCACTCACTTACTCACTTACTCACTTACTCACTCACTTACTCACTCTTACTCGCCCATTCACTCACTCACTCACTCACTCTTACTCACCCATTCACTCACTTACTCACTCACTCTTACTCGCCCGCTCACTCACTCTTACTTACTCACTTACTCACAGATCCGTTAAATATGGTATTTAAATCCTCTTTTGAAAGTTCCGTTGTGGAGAAATTTCATAAAGAGAATTTATCCGTTGAAAAGGATACTAAAAATGATTTTATTAATTTAAAAAACCAAGTTATTTCAAATTTTAATTATATTAATGGATTTGGTATGACGTGGAATACCGCGGCAACATTAGCTAGGTATCTTATACATTTACTCACTCACTCACTCTTACTAACTCACTCACTCACTCTTACTCACTCACTCACTCACTCTTACTCGTTTTAGGGCTGCAAGCAAGCATGATAGTATTTATAAGAGCTGTTTTAAAGATGTAGTGAGTAATATAGTGAGTAAGACTCGCCCTGGAGTTCGACAAACTGCAAATTCGGAAGCTATACCGGCGATCAATTTTGCATCAACATACACTTATATTGACCGATTTGTGTTAGAAGAGAATGCCGGTATCGTACTTACTCACCCACATACACTTACTCACTTATTTAATCGCTTACTCATTTAGGAATATTATGCCGTAAGATTTACGCGCTATCTGAGTACTATACTAGTAACATGACGGCGACTTCTTATGTTGATATATTTGATAGTAATACCAACAAGGTTTGTTTGAAAACTCACTAACTTACTCATCCACTCACTTACTTACTTACCTATCTTAGGGTCGACATGGTCGTGGTGGTGACACTATGAGTGATGTATTAAGCTTACATAAGACTGTCCAATTGCTTGACTCTATGTGTCAGCTACACTCTATTGATGCAGATACGGAGCGAAACGACTTACTTCAAGAGGTTTACTCACTTACTCACTCACTTATTTATGTATTTACTTACTCACTCACTCATTTAGTGCGCATTTGTGTATTTACGTGCATTAAAGTGTCTGTATCATATCCATTCGATAGATAATCGTAAATATGCCGATCGTTACCTAACTCTTGGTAAATACTGCAATAGTTTATTCAGTAAAATAGGTACTTACTCACTCACTCACTCTTTTACTCACTTACTCACTTACTCACTTACTCACTTCTGCAGGTACCAATATGTCCAAGCATTACAATCCGAAGGTTTTCCATCAGTATATAGATCACCTCTCGATGAATGCATATATTCAACCCAAGTCACTCAATCCAGCTATAAGGAATACTGGTGAGTCAAATGTTGATGATTATAATTCATTGTTGCTGATTAATCTGTATGATACGAGCATAAATATGCCTGCTATTGGTACTCACTCATCACCCACTCACTCACTCACTGACTCACTCTCTTATTTTACTTCGTAGGTGTTGACCAATCTAATTATCCATCTGTTGATATGAGTATTGTAACGCGACATCTTATAGAGCGTGTAGCTAGTGATCCTGATGCCAATTTAGAAAAAATTCTTAATTTAATATTAAAAATAACAAATATATTTGCTGCTAACATGCGTCATGATTTGACAGTTGACTTAGTTCAGGTACTTAAATCCCTCTCTTACGCACTCACTCAAGCACTCACTTACTTGCTTACTGTAGTCACTGACTGTGAAGTCCAATAACAACTTATCATACATCTTGCTGTGCAATCCTTCCATCTGGAATGTTTACTTAAATAGTGCAAGAAACATGTATAAAAGTAAATTATACTATAAAAAGAATATAAAAATTGATGTTGAAGGTTTGTTTCTGTCACTTACTGACTTACTCACCTACTCACCTACTCACTTACTCACTTACTCACTCACTCACTCATAGGAGTTATAGAAGCAGCATCATCTCAACGTTGTTTTCTGAATTTAGAATTTGTTTCAAAATTATTAGAATTAACAAATGAGAACAACTATGTATATGCTTGGATGCAATCGCTAGTATCATGTACTCACTCACTCACGTACTTACTCATTCACTTACTCACGCACTCTTCTCTGTAGGTATTGGTCATGATATTAATCACTACGCCGAGGTCGACACCTTGAAAGAATATTGTCAAAATGATGATAAATACATGAAAATTATTGAAAAATTTGTGAAAATTAATCGTTAATAAGACATAATTACAATATAAACCAACTACCTACGCACTACTAATGAACTACTACACACTCTACATCTTGAGAGTGACTAAGTGAGTAAGTGAGTGAGTAAGTGAGTGAATGACTTAGTGAGTGAGTATATGAATACAATCAGTTATTTATAGTATCGTTGTCATCAATAAGAATCAGTGGATTGACAGATATTTACTAAGATTCCTCATTTTGTATTCGTTAAAAAGTAATCCTTTAACTTACCTTTTTTGTTATTTTATATTATTTTACAGCACGATACTCGTCGCACGGTCACGTTATGCTTTGTTGAATCTGAAATTGTAGTGTTAGAATTATTAACAACTACTGGAGCACTAGTGCTACTAGTACCTGAATGAGTGAGTAAGTGATTGATAAAACAAATATGTAGGTATTAGTGAATGAAAGAGTGAGAGATTGAGTAATACTGAGTAAGTAAGTGAGTGAGTACTATTATTTGAAAATACAATATGTTGTCCACTGCTGGATGCCCTTGTGGTATAAGCCGATGACGTAAAATTAACCTGAAATAAACGATTAAAGTAAGTAATACACAAATATGTGAGTAAGAAATACCTTGTCGGCCTCGTAAAGTAACCCAGTCGAGGCACTTGTGGTTGGAATTGTTGATTGTTTTTCATTCAACCAATAATTACAATACGATGATTTACTCACATCATTTACATCATTGATAACCATATAACCATCTGGTAATCCAGTAAGTACTAATGAATCTTGAATTTCAGGGAAAAAAGAAGCTGCGAGTAAAACTGGACGACGGAATGCTACTTCGGTATTAATATTATCTTTGGCGGAGCATTCAATATAATCTAAATTACTACTTTTTGCAAATTCAATAGCTTCTTCAGTTGTAACTTGTCTAGTATTGGCTCCATCAGCCTTATTACCTACCAAGAGAACACACATATTTTCATGTCCTAATTAAATAATTGAGTAAGTATATGTAATAGGTAAATAAGTTTGTCAATGCTTTCCATTACCATAATCTCTTATTTGTTTTAACCATACCGTTTTTGCTTGGTCATAACTAACTCTATCATTAACATCAAACACTAGATATGCTCCACATGCATCACGATAATAATACTTCGTCATTGCATCAAATCTCTCTTGTCCAGCTGTATCCCATAATTGAGCACGTATTATTACTCTTTCAAATGGTATATCTCTTGCGGAGAATTCCATACCTAATGAGTGAATTCATGTAAGAGCGACATTGAGTCAAACAAAATAGTGTAATATTTACTCACCAACTGTGCTTTTATTATCATCTACATATCCTTTATTCGTAAATCTCTTATATAATGACGTTTTACCACTATTGGCACTACCAGCAAGAACAAATTTTAAACAATATGTTCCCATAACCACCTAAGCTTAATACTGCAATAAATAGCACAGCTATATGATTGATCAGCAAAATCAGCTTCAATTAGTTGAGTATTCTGAGGATCCTGCGATCTTCAACAGATTTTCACACTCCTCATCGAAAAGAGTTCGGCGAGGGAGTAGAGATCGACCCTCACTTGTATTAAAGGATCGATAAATATAAAAAAGTATTTACGATAGTTAAAAAAGAATATGAGTCAACTGAAAAGAAGAAATATAATTAAAAATTATCATAAAATTTACAAAGAAACATTTTAATAAAGAATATCACCCAAGTATTCCGTTGCACCTAAAATAGAAATAAATAAATGAGTAAGTATTAGTATTAGTAATAACTTGGATATGAACATATTTACCTTCTCTCTTTCTGTCCATTAAAAATTGTCTTGGTGATAAAAATTTGGATGATGCTTTTGATCTCATTGCAAACACAACACCATATATATCAGTCATTCCACTTGTATAAACAGCTTCTGGACTTGGCCACACAAAATTAAATTTATTATCGCGTAAAATCCACGTGGTGTCAATCTCTGCATACATACTAAAGTCAACTTCTGGTAGAAGCTTCGCACCGTATAAGTAGTCCCCATCCGGCAGTAGAGTGCGTAATGCTACTAATTCTTTTTCATTTAACGCATGGAGTAAAAATGATCTTATATATAAAAACAAATAAGCGAGTAAATAAATTGGTTATTGAATCAGTAAGTGATTTAGTGAGTGGTTGAGTGCAACTATACCTAACTTTACATTTAAATCCCATTCTAGCTTCCATTTCATTTTTTATCATGAGAATTGGTTCAATATTCAACTCTTTGCAATAATCAACATATTCTTTCAATAAAACCTCGTTATTATCAAAGAATTCAGGATATATTGTGATAGCAGCAGCACCTAATGTTGCTGCATATGATATTTGTATTTTATTTATAATAAAATCATTCCAAACGATCGATATTGGTCCAGGTATAAATATACGTGCTTTGCTTTGTTCTTTTGTAAATCTTTCAAATTCTTCGTAACTATACCATGTATAAGTAAATAAAAAATAAATAAAAATATTATAAAGAATAGTGAGTACCTTGCACCACCACTTCTTTTATCTAATGATACTACAATAGCTTTACTACCTGACTCACGGAGTACACCACCCATAATTTCTGGTGGTGGCATACCAATAATAAATCCAGTTTTACATTTTTTATTATATTCTGGCATTATTGAAAGCGTACCAGACTTCGTTATCATTGATTGAAAGAAATCAATTGGGTTACTTATACCAAATGGTCTTGTTTTTTCACTACAAAATATTTTAATAAGTAAATAAAAATATTGAAATTTATATGTAAATCAGTAAAAGAAGAAGTAAATAGAGTATGAAACGTTACCTAACATAACTATTAATTGAACTTATTATTTCACTATTACTATTAATATATTCAATATCTTTAACTTTTGATTTTACAATTAATTTAGTTGCAGCTGATAAGCACATGGTGACTCTTGGTGATTTTAATTGTGATAATGCAGACATAAATGCCGCTGAATGACCAAGTAAACATGAAAATATTGTTATGATCAAGACAATCATTGTACAGTATTCAGATTATTTAAAATGGATGAAATATGTTTCACTTTAAAATGGCAATCGCGCGCGTGAGATATTACTGTGAAACTCTCAACCGATGGGGCAATGGGTCCCTTCCGACACCTTTTCCTTTGCTTTTCCTGAATATGAGAACATAAAGCATCAATCGTCATCGGCCCTGCAATCTTCGATGAAAAAAATTAATAAAAGATAATAAAGCAATCGTCACAAAATATGAGCAAACTAACAATTAATTGAAAATTATTAAATATAGAAATGCATATATATACATGCAAAATGATCAAGTTTATTAAAATGATGAAATAATTTTTAAATGTAATTAAAATATCAAAATTATAACAATAATACTAATTGATGATAGTTATAAAACTAACACTCCATCTTTCTTTCTCTTCTTTAAAAAATCCTTACCCTAATTTAATCCCTATGATGATGATGTATTGTTGCACGAAATCCAAAACAAAATACAAAAGGAAATATGAACTTATCATTCGTTTTAGTTCTAGCGATTGTCGCTTCAGTGGCTGCATTCGCTCCAGTGGGTAGAAGCACTCGTGGTAAGTATAAATATCATACTATGAAATATTATTCTTTTGACAACATATCGGAGAAATTCCAAAAAATGCATTATTGAATGCATAATAAACATTATGAATGATGTTTAATGCAATCGTTATGTTTCAATAAGTTGTTTAATATCTTACTTGTTGATTATTGATGACTTTTTTTCCTATTTCCAATTCATTTTCCTTCTAAAGCTCACATTTATTTCAAATTATTTTCTTATATACTCATTTTATATTCAATATTCTAATAGTTGCAGTAAGCATGTCTGGTGATATGATGAAATCAATGCCATTTTTATTAAAACCAAAAAATTTAGAGGGTATGATTGGTGGTGAAGCTGAATTTGATCCATTAGGATTTGCTGAAAGTTTTGATCCAAAATGGTTACGTGAGGCAGAATTAAAACATGGTCGTGTAAGTATGCTTGCTGTTGTTGGTTGGTTAGTTCAACAAGCTGGTATTCATTTACCATCACCTGATGGATTATATGATGTTGCTAATCCTATTGATGCATTTTTCCATGTTGGTCCAGCTGTATGGGGACAAATTTTTGTTGGTATTGGTGCTATGGAATCAATTAATCATGCTGGTAAAATGAGTATGAATGATATGCATGCAGATTCTGATAGAGAAGTAGGTATGTTCTCTGCTCCAATTTATGGATCAGCACAATTAAAAGGTAAAAGTAAAGCCCAAATTGATGATTTAAAATTAAAAGAATTAAAAAACGGTAGATTAGCCATGATTGCTATTGGTGGTCTTGTTCATCATACTATTATTTCAGGTTCTGAAGTATTAGGTCCATTCCCAAATCCTGCTATTTGGACTATGTCTGCTGGCACATGGAACTAAATTCAAAATTTTTGTATGATAAAAACTTTTTAAAATAATATGATATTTTCTTTCTATTCTTACTTATTGAGATCATTACAATTACAACTCTAAAGCTCTATCTTCACACACAATCTAAAAAATCCGGAATCTAAAAAGTTCCGCAAAAAATCTTATGAGTGAAAAATATCTAAAGTAAAAGTTGAAGTTTCTGGTCTGGGCTTATTTACGATCAAAAATGTTCCGTTCGTCCATGATGATGCGCGGGTTTGCAACGAAAAGCACAATTGCCAATACTAAATTAATTGCACCCCCAATGGTGTATATTATGGGTGAAGAACATACAAGATATGCAGGTAAATTATTATGCTTGCTATTTATGCTCATTTACTTAGTTTGATGCTATTATTTACTCATATATGACTAAACTGTACTATTATATGATGTATTCTTTGCTCACTTATATTTTTATTTATGCAATATTCAGGAGAATTATATTTGAATGAATGGATAAAACCATACGTTGATACTTCTAAATGGGAATTTTATGATTTATCATGTAAAGCAAGAGATGACACAAATGATCAAGTATTGCGTGATGCTATATCAGCTGGTAAAAGATTAGGTTCAATATACAAAGAACCAACTATTACACCAACAGCTGAACAAGCAAAAGAAATGGGTTTGAAAAAAGTTTGGGGTAAGATTATCATACATATATATATCATCCAGATTATTTTAACTTACTAAAAATTACAGGAAGCCCTAATGGTGCCATGCGTAAAGGTTGGAACGGTGTTTCAATATCTCGTGATACTATTCATTTACCAGGTAATAATTATTAATTTTCTTGCTTACTCACTTACTTAACTCATTCATTAGGTATGCAAATGGGCTATAAAAATAAATGTTTATTTGATCGCCATGCAGTTGGTGGAGAATATGGTGCATCATGGAAAATGGTTGGTCCTGGAACAGTATCATTTACATTTACAGATAACAACAATAGTGTAACAACTGTTGATTCTAGAAAATTAACTGATACATTATCAGGTATTGTTTGTTATGACAACCCACTTGATAACGTAACAGCTATGAGTCATCATTTCTTTACACGTTGTTTAGAAGCAAAAGTAACTCCATATATAACAACAAAAAAAACAGTATTTAAATGGCAAGAATCATTTTGGGTTATAATGAAAAAAGTTTTTGATGAAAATTATAAGGAAAAATTTAATAATGCAGGATTACTTAAGAAAACAAATGGTGAACTAACTCATTTCTTATCTGATGTTGCATCTATGCATTTAGTGCGATGGAGTGAAGGTGGTTGGGGTTTATGTGCTCATAATTATGATGGTGATGTACTTACTGATTTAATGGCTCAAGTTCATCGCTCACCTGGTTTCTTAACATCAGTATTAAATGGGGTTAATGAAGATGGTAGTATTATTAAAGAGTTTGAAGCATCTCATGGTACTGTTACTGATATGCATAAAGCTAGATTGAAGGGTGAAGAAACAAGTTTGAATCCGTTATCTATGATGGAAGCACTTTTAGGTGCCATGGAACATTCTGCTATATTAGCTGGTAAAGAAGGTAAAACTGACGCAGAGTATATTAATTTTGTTAAAAAATTACAAAATGCTATTCATACACAAATGACTACACCAGGAAAAGGAACTCGTGATTTATCTGGACCAAAAGGATTAACCACGGAAGGTACTTCTTCCTTTACTCACTCTTACTCATATTCAATCTAATTTACTCTTCCTTATTTCATTTCCAGGATTTGTAAAAGCTGTAAGAGATCGTATTGATGGTAAAGTGAAAAAAGCATCGGCTGCAACAGATGCACCATTAGTAGTAAGAGATCCTTATGAAATTGATGATAAGAAAATGAAAGCATTATTTAAAGATTTGGACACTGATGGCAACGGAACTATTGATTATAAAGAATTTGCATTAGGAATGAAAAGACTTGGTATGGCACCAATGAAACTTAAATAATTTTCTGTTACTACCTACAATAATTTAAATAAATCTATACTTTGCTTTCTGCGTTGTCATTTGTTTTGGTCATAACGTAAATATCACGTTGAATTGAAGATAATAAATCAATATCATGTTTACACTCTTGATCTTTAACAAAATTGATGTTTTCACCATCTCTTTTGAATGAATAACCATAATTTGTAAGATCAATATCAAGCATATAATATGAAGTACCGATTGGACAGAAGAAACTACCAAGGCAAGATCCCTTGCATAATCTACGTAACCATGTCTCTCTTCCAACAGTTTTTGTTTTCACAGCAAATCCAGCAAAAACATTAATTGGAACCCATGAAAGCATAAAACGGTCGTTCTTAACACAGCACATTTTAGTACCAAATAAACCAAAATTTTGTGTTTTAGAGTACTTCATAATAGATTTATTGGTAATAATGACATCATCAAAGCTTTGAAATGGTCTTAATCCACATGAACAAATATAAGGAAGTAATGGAAAACATAATTTACCACATGATTCTTGCGAGCAAACATTACTAACTGATGTTGTGCTACCAATATATGTTAAGCATTGGTTCCAAATACTAACTAGAGTTGGATCACTACCAAATGGTTCCCATACCTTGGTGCCACGTAACCAATCAATCACAATTTCATCATTAGTTAATGGTAACAAACCCATATCTAAGGTAGTATCTTTTGATAAATCTTTCTTGTAAACATTAAGATCGCATTTAATTGTATCACGACTGAGGCCATTTTGTAATGCCATTGCAAATGGTAATGCTCTTCTATATGTACCAATAAAGTTTACACTAATAGTTCCACCAGGTGTTTCAATACCAGCCTGTAAATGCTTCAAGCTGTTAGAAAAAATAAAACCACCTAAGTAAAAGAGTGAAGGAGTAAGTGAATTAAGTAAATAAGTTAAGAAAGTAAGTAAAGGATTACCTAATACTTTGCCCAAAAAGTAGGATCTTACTTGTATTGAGAAGTTTGACATGGTAATAGGAATAGTACCAGATCTCTCAAGAATATCAACTTGCAATAACCTTTTATTGGTTAATATCAATGCACTACGATTAAATCTTTTGATACGAAGAATACGGCAATAGTAGCACGCATCTAAACATAAACATTTGCATGCACAAGTCAACCAATCAACCCATGAAGGAATATACACTTGTCCAGATGTTGAATAAACAACTTCATCAGGTAATAAGCATAACATATCACGTGGAATAGAGATTTTCCCTTGAGTATCAACAATAGTAACATTGTTTAACTTATCAACAACATTGTATTGCTCAAGTGGTTCAACTTTATTCCAAAATTTATCAGTATCCATTTTAATTTTAATACTTGCAGCATCTGGCTTTGATATAGCATTTGGTACGATAGGTAACGACTCGTTTAATCTTTTTTGAAGATCAGTTAATTCCCTTAAAATAGCATGAACATCACCATTGTGTACTCGGTCAGTAGCATCACTGTGGATGTATAATAACTTAGTATTTGATGTAAATCCAGCAATTGTTTCAGCATTTTTAACAATTTCACTACCAGCACGAAATACAGAACGAGCCCAATTGTAAAATTGTTGGTTATCAAATGAATCACCCGGAACAGCAGATCGATCTGGATCATTAACATCACCTTTATTTAATCTTGGGAAAACAGATAAATGGTTAGCACCATGATTATAGTTATTGAATGCTACTTCAATACCAGCACGATAATCTAAGCAACAAAAAATGCATAACGCTTCTGATGCAAAGTATTGTGTAGTTTGCTTAATATCTATAAATCATATGAATAAGTTAAGGATGTACATATAAGTAATTTAGTGATAAAGAATAGAAACCTTTCGCATTAAAAATTTTAAATTCTTGTTCAACAGCATAATTAGTATGAGCTGCACATGTTTCACGGCAAAATATTTTAATAATGCACATAACAAAGCATTTGATGAATGTTTTATAACAACAACCTTCATTTGCTACTTCTTTCTTTTGGATTACATTTTCTTCCCAGCAAATAATACGTCCTTGATTCGTAACTGCCATCTTACCATATTTAAATGATACTAATGTTGGTGTACATAATCGATTACGATAAAACCTTTAAATTAAAAGTAAGATAGAAATTAGTAAATAGGTACATGTATATATGAATAAGTTAGGAAGTTACCATCGTAATACAGCTCGGTATAGTAACACAAAACCGTATAAACCAAAAGTCACAACGCATAATAGGATAATTCTCCATAGTGGCATGAATTGAGATGGAAATTTAACATTAAATTCTTGAATAACCTTTTCATTTGGTAGTAATACTCTATTCATAAATGATGTTGGTGTCTCACAATAGTCAGCAACATTTGCAGTAATACCAGGATCTAAATCATCAATAGCAGCGGTAGCTACTACTTGCTTCTCTGTACCAGGTACAACTGAATTCATTCTTGTACAATGTATAAGAACTGATGAAAGATTTCTAGCGAAATGAGGTGAACTACTTGTGGTGGTAGTTACAACTGCTTCAAGGGATCGTCGCCAGTTTCTGGAACGGCCCGCCGGCCCATAGAAACTTCAACCGGGTCTACAACATTAGAAGTAGAAAAATATTTTGTGTGATTGATATAATTTTCTAATAATCTATATTTCGGAATAAAGTACGTACATGAAATATATCTTTTATGTTGGTACCTATCGTATCACTCCGAGTACCTCTAGTAATCCCCGAGCATCTTAAAAGGTAGGAAAAATTGAGAAGACAGATTATACAGTATAAAAGAAAATTTGTGGTATAGAATGTTGCGTTTGCAACATTTACAACGTAAACCACTGAAATATTCCTTAAATCGTTATTTAAATCGTAATTTTTCTAATGATTTACAAGTTCCAACACATGCAAGAGTAGTGATCATTGGTGGTGGTATTATAGGAAATTCAGTAGCATATCATTTAGGTATGCTTGCGCTTATTCATCAGTTGATGTTAACGAATGATTCTTTTACTTACTTACTTATATATATATTAGGTCACTTGGGTATGAAGGATGTTATATTATTAGATCAATCCAAATTAACATCAGGTAAAGCCATCTGACTTCTTTTACTGTACATCATAAACTTATTCGTATTGTATAGGTACAACATGGCATGCTGCTGGATTAATGGTAACTTTTGGATCAACATCAGAAACATCAACTGAATTAAGAAAATACACCCGTGATTTATATACAAATTTAGAAAAAGAAACTGGTTATTCTTCAGGTTCTACTTAACTCATTCATTTTGAATCCCATAACCTCTTATTTATTTATTCATTCATTTATATAGGCTTTAAACCAGTTGGGTTTATCGAATTAGCAACAGATAATGATCGATTAGAAGAATATAGACGTGTTGCAGCATTTAATAGAAAATGTGGGGTTAATGTTGAAGAAATTGGTAATATTTCATTTATCAAATAAAAAAATTCTACTATTACTAATTCTCTTACTATTGAAAGGCCCTAATGATGTTAAATCATTATTTCCATTAGCTAAAACGGATGATATAAAAGCTGGTTTTTATGTAAAAGATGATGGTAGAGTGAATCCCGTTGATGCTGCAATGGCACTAGCTAAAGGAGCGAGAATGAAAGGCGTAAAAATATTTGAGGATGTAACAGTTACGGATATTACAACGTGTGTGGATAAAAGTCGAATCAATAAAAAGGTTTCTTATTCATTTACTTGTTCTTTCACTAGTGAATTTACTTACATATTTACTTAGGTAACAGGTGTTGTATTGAGTAATGGTCAGCATATTCAAGCTGATTATGTAGTTAATTGCGGTGGAATGTGGGCTAGACAATTTGGTGAAAAATGTGGTGTCAACATACCTAATCAAGCTGCAGAACATTATTATTTAATAACTGATGCTATACCTGAGGTGGATCCATCTTGGCCAGTTATAGAAGATCCATCGTCTTATACTTATATAAGACCTGAAGGTACATTATTTATGCTTATTATCACTCTCATTTCTCACATATTTGTCACTCACTCATTAGGTGCGGGTTTAATGGTTGGATTATTCGAACCAGTTGCTGCAGCATGGAACATAAAGAAAATTCCTTCAGAGTTTTCTTTCGGTGAAATTGAACCTGATTGGGAACGCATGGCACCATATGTTGAAAAAGCCATGAATAGAGTTCCAGCAACATTAAAAGTTGGTGTTAAGAAGTTTTTTTGTGGTCCCGAATCATTTACACCTGATTTACAACCAATTGTTGGTGAAGCACCAGAATTAAAAAATTATTTTGTTGCTGCAGGATTAAATTCTATTGGTATTTTAACTGGTGGTGGCATGGGACGATTACTTGCTCATTGGATATATCATGGTAAACCTGACATGGATGTTACACCATTTAATATTGATAGATTACATAAATTTCAAGCAAATCCTGATTATCGTGCTGCAAGAGTTGTAGAAACATTAGGAATGGTTTACAAATGTCATTATCCATATAAAACAAAAGATACAGCACGTAAAGTCAAGAGATCACCATTTTATGATCGTTTAGTAGCTCAAAATGCTTATTTTAAAGATGTTAGTGGTTGGGAAGGAGCTGATTGGTATGCACCAAAGGGTGTTGAACCTGTTATTAAACAACATACTTGGGGTACTCAACTACTTACTCAATAATTAACTTGTTTACTTATATATTTATTCATTCAGGTAAACAATTTTGGTTTCCATATTGGGCTAAGGAACACAAGGCATGTCGTGAAGGTGTAATGGTTATGGATATGAGTTTTATGAGTAAATTTCTTGTACAAGGAAAAGACGCTGGTAAATGTTTAAATAGATTATCAACAGCTAATGTTGATGATAAAGTTGAGACTATCACATATACACAATGGTATTACTTATTTATTCATTTACTCACTCACTAAATCTAATATTTAAATTTATTTCACCTTATAAATAGGTTGAATGACGAAGGTAAAATGGAGGCAGATATTACAATATCAAAATTAGCTGATGATAAGTTTTTTATTGTTGCAACAGATACAATGCATCGTCATGTTGAGACATGGGCGAAGCGTAATATGGATCCAGATGGTACCAAACATGTATTTTTAACTGATGTAACTGGTGGTTATGCACAATTAAATATTCAAGGACCAAAATCAAGATTATTATTACAAAAGTTAACGGATACTAATATGGATGATAGTGCATTCCCATTTCGTACAGCAAAAGAAATAAGTATTGGTTATGCTAGATTAGTATGTGCACGCATTACATATGTTGGTGAATTAGGTTATGAATTACATATACCATGCGAATTCGCCTTACATGTTTATGAAAAAGTTATAGAAGCTGGTAAAGAATTTGATTTAGTTCATGCTGGATTAAAAGCATTAGCTAGTTTAAGAATGGAAAAAGCATATCGTGATTATGGTCAGCAATATCAACTCACTCACTTACTCATTCACTCAGTAACTTACTTTCTTAATTATCTTTTTAGGTCATGATATGGATAATACTGATACATTATTAGAGGTTGGATTAGGTTTTACCGCAGATCTAGACAAACCAGATGGTTTTATCGGTAAAGAACATGTTGAAAAACAAAAATTAGAGTTAAAAGAAAAAGGTGGATTACCTAAGAGATTATGTCAGGTGTTGTGCCTTGATCCAGAACCAATGATGTATCATGCTGAAATTATCTATAAGGATGGTAAACGAGTTGGTGATATCCGTGCTGCATCATATGGTCATACACTTGGTGGTGCAGTTGGTTTAGCATTAATTGAAGCAGAAAATGGTCAAGTTGTTAATAAAAAATATCTAGAAAGTGGTAAATGGGAAGTTGAAATAGCTGGAAAATTTTATCCAATTAAGCTATCATTAGCACCAATGTATGATCCAAATAACAAGAAGATTAAGAGTTAGAAAAACCGATAAATAATTCAATTTGTGATGGACTAACAGCCATTTTTTATATACTTAAATACACTATTATTTCCTTTGCTGATATATATTTTTTAGTTTAAACATCAATAATGACTGCATCTTCATCAACATCAACATTATTGTCATCATCATCGTCATGATTATTATTATCCGGGTTACTAGAAGCAGAAGGAACAACAGTATCACTATCAATAGCACCACTTTCAACTACTTCGTCATCAGCTGAGGTGTGAATTGGATTCATTGTTACATTTTTCTTTTTCTTTTTACCATTCAATTTCTTATCATTATCTTCCACTATTTCACTCAACCCAAAATCATCATCATCGTCATTATCAAGTAATGTAAATACAGATTTTGACTGACGTCTTTTGCTATTATTATTTGATTTCTTTCTACCAGTTACCATACCAGTAAAAAAATCTTTTACATCATTAGCTGTATCGGCTATATCACCAACTGCTTGTTTAGCAAATGAAAATGCTTTTTCTTTTTCTACATTTAATGAATCTTTTAATGATTTTTTATCTAATTCTTTTTTATAATTTGCAAGTGTTGGAATATCATTAAAATTTGAATCTTCTTTTTCTTTAAAATTTGGATTAACATCTTTTAACCAAAATACAATATTAGCACTTACAATAATGGTTAATACATGTGATGTATAAAATAATAATTGATAATTTCCCATTTCAATAAATTTACCTCTCATTTCTTTAGGTGCATATGTTATAGCAAATGAAACTAACATACCAGCACTAACAAGTGGAGGTAATAAACCTGCTGATATAGCTGTACCAACTAATGCATTAGGTGTAACTGATGTTAATGATACACCTAATACCATACCAGCTGCAGCAGATACTATTATAGATATAATTAAATTATATCCTTGTGTTTTCTCTGGCATCATTGAATCATTTGGCCATTGATATGTATTACCTATATCACCAAGTACCCCACCATAAACAAATCCACAAATCCATGCAGCAGCAGCCATTTTACATTCATTAATAAAACCTTTACGAAATAATTTATAATTATTAATACGATAACCAAATGTCATACCAATAATTGGACCCATAATTGGAGATACTAACATAGATGCAACAATAAAAACGACAACATTAGTTGCTAATCCACCAGCAGCCATAATTGATGCACCAACAAGATTTAACCATGTATTTATTCTCATACTTGTATTACCAGCTATTTCCATATATAATTCTTCTGTTGTCTTTCTAGCATTTTTAAAATGAGCATAACCTATATTTATTAAAAATAATAAGTAAATTATAATGAAAAATAATAAGTAATAACAATCATACTAACCAACTAATTTCTTTTTAGCTTTCATTTGTTTTTTAGTTCTTTCTAATGGTTCAGATAAATCTGGTTTTAAATATTCTACAGGTGATAAGATGACTCTACCAATAAACTCTCCAATACCATTCTTACGTAAAATATCTAATATAGCAGAAACAGCAGCACCAGGTATAGTAACCATGAACACTGTATTACTTACTCCTGTTATTTCTGTGATCATATGTGGTTTTTCAAAACTAGAATTATAATTACAAAATTCTTTTTTCTCAAGTACATCACGAACTAACTTACACCAAGCATTTGGCACTGTAATCTCAACACGTCGAGACATATTTCCTAGTCGAGAGTGTGTGGTATGTAATGGCAGTCACCGATGACTGGATTTTTTTCGCAAAACCGTCCGGCCCTAAAAACGGTACTTAAAATCTTAGAAAGATGTTAGAAGCTATTTACGATACAATCAGGATGAAAGCTATTAGTACTGGCACTATGTACTCTAAGTTCGGGCAGAAGATCGCAAAAACCTTGAATGGATTTTATTGTAACTAATAAGTAACTAAATACGGAACTAAGTCTAATAAAGAAATAGTGATTACGATTAGAGTAGTTACGATACAGACAACAGAAACAACAGAAACAACAGAAAAAACAAGAGGACAATACTATTACTATAATTTATAATTACATTTATACAAGGTAAATTATACTCTACCAACCGTATTGTTTTTATCACCTCTAAACTTAAGAGTAATAAATAAATACAAAATTACATAATACTACATACTTTACTATTTTGTTGAATATTATAAATAGCTTTTAATTTATAAATATTAATTGGTCTTACAAGTTTCATTTGTAATGGATCAAATATAGTAATTTTTGCTTGATGTTCAGTAATAATATTAATAAAATTATTAAAATCAATTTCAACATGTGGCCAATCAGTGACATCACCATCAGATACAATATTTGCAACAATAATTCTCATTTGTTCAGATGATAATTTCATTTCATCAATTAAATCTAATTCTTTTAATGTACTTCCCCATTCTCTAAATTTATGAATATTTTCATTATATACTAACCAAGGATTAACATTATTAATTTCTTGTGCTTCATTTGTTAAATCATCAAGTACATCCATATCTAATTCTAAATTTTCATCAATATTATTCCAATAATTAACAATATTACTTTCATCAGTACATAATCTTACAACAACCCAAACTGGTAAATCAATTAATGGTTTTAATGCTTCACTTAAATCACCATCAGTTGATTCACCATCACTACATATAACAATAGATACTTTTTGACCATTTAAACGTAATTCATTTTCCATTAATTTTACTTTTATTATTACTTGATTTATTTGTTCAACTAATGGTGTTGGACCAGATGGACCTTCTTCAAATATATCTAATAATGCTTTATATCCTTCGCCATTATCTTTACCAGTACCTACTAATATTGGATCAGAATTATTTAATAATCTAAATTCAACTGGTGCTATTGCATTTTCAGCTAATAATGCATGAAATTTTAAACTTTCAATTAATTCAGACCATCTACTACATCCAATCATTTTACTACCATTTATACCATGTATTATACGATGACCATCATTATTTAACATTGAACCACTATTATCTACTATAATAAAACGATATGGAATTTTTTTACATGATTTAATAAAACTATTTATTAATCCTTTTGGCCAATTATATTTTGTTAAATAATTTATTGCACCATTAGAATTTGGTTCAACAAATACATAATGATTATAATCATTATTAGGAAAACCATATCCTTTACGACGTACAATATTTGGATTTGTTATTGTTTCATTCATTATTGATGATACATTTATACGTGATGGTGTTGATGGTGGCGATTTTATACTATTATTTTTTGGTATATCATTTGTATCAACCAATATTGCATTTGCTAGTGGTATTTTATTCATTTTTATATAATTTTTTTCTATATTTATTTAATATTTTTAATTATTTTAATCAAGTATATTTTTTTCACTAAAGAATAACTATCATCTATAAATTTTTATAAATCACTATAATACCAGAAAAAAATCTTGAAAATTGATGTAAACTTTAATTATTTAAGTCTAGATCTGATGATTCTGTGAGAGAGGATTTTTTGGACATATCCACACCCATAGTAAACATGCACTATTCACCTTCTTCCGAACTTCCGAATTTGTTACTCACATTCCATACTTTCAATATGAGATGATGCGTTAACTTTTAATCTTGATCTTGGAAAGGAAGAGAAAAATCAACTTCTAAACAATAAAGTTAACATTTTAAATAATAAATTCGGAACCAGAATTTTCGTCATTTCCTGGATTTCTCCTAAATAATTTCATATAATAGTCCATGACATCCACAAATAATGTATTATGTAAATTAGATGATGGTTTATTGACAATAATTCTCAAGGAATACTTGACAATAAAAGATTGGTGTCAATTAGATTCTGCATTATGTACGCATCATGTTGTTCGACAATTATTCTTGGAAGCATTGAAATCGGAAATAATAGTGTTAAAAATTGAAAGAAATGATTTCTGGACTATTTCACTCGATAGTAACATATTAGAATGGATTGTAGAAAGAAATATTCATGTGAAATCATGGGATAATAATAATATTGATAATAACAAATTACTAATTATTGCAAATAGTTTTGGATTATCGCTACAATCATTAAATATAAGTGAATGTGATAAGATTAATGATAATGGTTTACGATATATAGTAAATGGAATACCAAATTTGAAAAAACTGGATATACATTGGTGTGAATATATTACTGATGTAGGATTTGCTACTATAACACAGTTAAAATATTTACAATATCTTGATATAAGTAGATGTAATATAACTGATGTTGGACTTATGATGTCAAATAATAATTTACTAATATATTTAAATTTTTTAGATATTAGTTATAATTTAATATCTGATAGTGGTATAAATTATATTGTAAAAATGGCACCAAATTTACAAACTTTAGACATAAGTAAATGTTGGAGTATAACTGATGAAGGTATTTTATCAATTTCTTATGGATTAAATGAATTAATTGAATTAAATATAAGTAAATGTACAAAATGCACAGACAAATCATTATTTTATATTATTAATGGTACACATAAATTAGATTATCTTGGTATTACTGATTGTAGAAGTTTTTCATATAGTGGTATTGATAATATCAAGAATTCATTACCAAAATTAAGAATAATTGTTGATTAAATTTTTATTTTGAACACTGATATTTTTATTTTTATATAATTTATTTTGCTGTTTTATCATATGGTTAATTAAAATACTTTTTTATTGTAACTTGTGATGGGTTAATAATGAAAACACAAGAATATTTAAGCTTATTATTATTTACAGTGTATATAATGTCGTTCTTATTATTGCATAGTTCATATGTTTTTTGTATTTCAAAGAATATAGTTTGTATCTAATCACAAAAGGAAGAAATGCTTATCTTCTACTATTGTATCAATCACACACTTTATATAATAAATCCCGAACATTCTTACACTCAATCCCGAAAGTAGTTACTCAATGCCGATAATACTTACACTCAATCCCGACATTAATTACTCAATATCGAACATATTCAGGTTCCCGACCATACTTACCTTAGTCACAATCCCGAGCATATTTAAAATAGATTCCAACATAGCTAACTCAATCATGAACATAAATTTTCTCAATCCCAACATCACTTACTTAATCCTGAACATATTCAGTTACATCCCAACATATTTTTTACTCAATACACACTTTAAGAAAAAATAATATGAAACTAAATTTTTACTATTTTTAAATACTTACATTACCGA
>JACCDO010299049.1_pt1 | contig 20955 bp, 24 predicted proteins | sample 7446101 | NCBI WGS metagenome assembly JACCDO01 (sample SAMN15323440, study PRJNA562643) | freshwater metagenome | isolation source: river surface water | place: USA:Blue River Watershed | collected 2017-08-16
CTGAGGATGCTTTGCCAGAAACTCGGGGCGCTCAGGCAAGCGTGGTCGCAGCGCAAACGGGCTAAGAAGAGCAAGGCAAGTTATGAGTCTATTGTCGGAGCTGAATTCACGAACAACATTCTTAAAGCGTTCCCGACAGAGCTTGCACTAGCGTCTAGCGACGCAGGCCGCAAACTATTCGCACTGAAGTTTAGTCAGCGTACGTTGCTTACTAAATCTTATGATGCGAAGAGAACGGATCTGGATCGCGGCCCGATCTGTATGTACATCGACTCGTCAGGCTCAATGACCGGCGAACGGGAGTTGTGGGCTAAAGCCGTCGCTTTAGCTGTCATCGAACAAGCGCGACTGGATCGGCGTGAAGTTCAGATTCACTTGTTCGACAATCGGATCGGCCTGTCGAAAACTTTCAAACCTTCAGACAAAGGAGATAAAGCAATTGATTTTGTGATGTCTTGGCACTTGTCTGGCGGTACGAGCTTTGAATCCGTTCTTCGCCACGCGGTCAGCGCCAAAATCGACAAAGCTGCCGACATTCTCATGATTACAGACGGCTATAGCTCTACAAATCAGACAACTCGAAATCAGTTCAAGCTGTTCTGTGAATCTACAGGCACTCAAATGACGTCGATAGTTATCGGTGGCGGGAGCACCGACAGCTGTGAATCGTTCAGCGACAGTTGCTTTGCGGTCTCAGATCTTTCGGTCGATGCGACCGCAGACTCTCTGATGAAGGCGATCCGTTAAGTCTTGCGCGATAGATGCTGCAACTAACAGGGCTACGACCTTAAGAAAACCTTGAGTTCCTTTCGCTAGTCTTGCCTGCACACCGACTAGCCATTACTCTTGCCTAGTCCCCGGTCCCCCAAAGACTAAGACCATGACCTCGAAACTCAAATTCCGATTTCACGACACTGACCTGAACAGTGATGAAGCAGCGGCTCTGCTGACCATCACCAAAGACGAAGAAACCCCGATCATTGATCTGAGCAAGATCATTAAGATCACTGCCCGTAACGCATCTGAAATGTTTGATCTCGCGATCAAACAGAAAAACCCAGCTCTCGCGAACCTTGCCGCAAAATTTGCCATGGCAAGTGACGCAAGTGATAGGACTTTTCAGAGATCTCGCAGGCGCACCGGCGACACCAACAAGCAGAAATCCAGTCTGGAAGTTCCGATCGAAGGGTCGGTTGAAAACATCATTGACAAGCTGCATCGGCGCGAAGCACGCTGGGCGGCTGGTGTCGCAAGCATTTTGATGTTTGCTCCTGACGGCCCTGATGAACACAACACGCTCACGATCAAAGAGATTGCCGTTGAGCAGAATAGGTTTCTTAAGTTGCAGCGTGTAAACCCTAACTGCATTGCGTTCCGAGGTTTTGTTGACGGCATTAAACCCTTGGATTCCACGGGGGTCGCCCGAAACGAAAGCTTCTTTACGTCTCCGACGTATAACGCACTTCGCGAAGGGCTCATTTTCTGTAAGGCGAACAATTTGGTCGTTCTTAGGCAGGGAGTTTCGGTAGGAAGCCTGGAATCTTCGCCGAGCGAGGACACAAGTAACCGCTCACATCTGCAACGGACTTACTTCAGTATTCAACTAGCGGAACGGGGGATTGAGCTTTTCACAAAATGGGGAGACATCGGGGATTACCTCAGTAATTTCTGGAGTTCTCGTCTGAACTGAAGACACAAGGAGGCGTGCAAACGCCTCCTATTTTTTTGCCATGAAACCCGAAAGCAATTAGGCTTATCCAGCGACCTCGAACACTAAAAGCATGAGAGCACAAGAAAAAAGTCTGGACGTTTTAACAAACGTCAAATTCAAAAAACCACAATTGAGCTTTGTACGGAAAGCGGCTCTTTGTTACGAGATTCTTTGTGACGGCGTACAGGCAGGAATCCTGACCGGAAACCGTCGAACCGGTTATTGGTCGTACACTCCGACGCGACTAATCCCACGGGCGCCGAGGTTGCATTGCCCGCAGATCATGCGGGGCTTAGACGCGATTACGGCACAGATTAAAAACCTCCTGTAGTATCACGGAAGCGACAAGGATGAAAATGATCCTGAAAACCGCGTTGGCCGCCGTTCTAGCGACTGGTTTGGGGCCTCTGACCGTAAGCGCAAGCCAACTGCCGCAACCTAAACCGGGCGCTCCGGTCGTGAGTTCCTCCCTCATGGCGAACTCGCTCAGGCCTCCCGCCGTTAGCGTGAGTATGCACAATCTGATTTACGGTCAGGTTGCCTGCAACGCACGGGCCAAGACAGCGTTGCTGGTGATGGGGGCGACCAGCCTGGGCTTAAGCAACGGTTCCACGGCGAATTGGGCTGTGGTCGGGCCTAATCAGGTGATGGTCTGGTGTCAGAGCGGTTCGGTCTTCATCGTCGTGGCCGGTAACGATCAAACGATGGCTAACCAACTGCGCGAAGACATTGCTGTTCAGTTTTGATTATGGAAACCAACAAAGAGCTACGCGAAAAAGTTGCGAAAGCTATCTTCGACAAATTCGTTGAAGGCGACAGTTACGGCTGGGGCGACTGGCACGATTTTTTGGACGAAGCTGACGCCGCGATCAAAGTTGTCCTTGAGTCGCTGTACGAGTCTTAATTAGACTCGGCCCCATCATTGCAGACTCACAGAAAGCATGTAGCATGATGGGGCATCACAGTTTGCCGTGAAAATTCATTTCGCCGATTCGCACGACAAGCAGCTGAAGCTTCTGGATGAACTGAAAGAAGTTAAAAAGCTGGCTCTTGATACAGAAACGACAGGTCTGGATGCTCGGATTGCGACCTGTCGTTTGGTTCAAATGTGCAGCGCCGAAGAGGTCGAGCCTGAAAATGTGTACATATTTGATCTGTGGAATATCGGCGACAAAGACCCGCTGCGTCGATTCATCGAGTCGCGAGAAATCCTGATTGCGCACAACTGGAACTTCGATTATCAGTTCTTGCTGAGCGAAGGGGTTGAGTTTAGAGGCAAACTGTTCTGCACCTATTTAGCCGAGCGGACACTGAGAGCCGGCTTTAAGGAACAGAGAGTCGCGCCGCAAACGAAAAAGACGTTTTTTGCTGACGTGTCCTGCAGCTTAAAGGCTGTAGCGGAACGACGGTTGGGTATCGAACTTGATAAACAGTTTCAGAAATCCGATTGGGGTGCTCCGGTACTGGATCAAGGACAGCTCGAATACGGAGCCATGGACGTGCTGATCCTGCCAAAAATCGCACGCAGTCAGATTCAAGAAATGACTGAAGAGAATCTGATGGGAATATACAGCATTGAATCTAAGTGCATCAGACCAGTTGCTCTGATGTGCCATAGAGGATTTGCTACAGACTTAGGAAAGCTTACGCAGTTAAAAACGAGCGTAGAGCAGGAACTAGCAGCTAAAACCCTTGAGTTTGTAACCGAGTTGGATCGGCGACTTCCCGAAGACTCGAAGCTCCCACGCGGGGCGGATGGTTCGATTGCGGTAGGTAAGAACGCGAAGAAAGAGTTCAATCCTGGGTCTACGACACAGGTAATCAAAGCTTTCACGTTGTGCGGTATTGAGGTTCCTAAGGACTCTGTTACAAACAAACTGACGCTGAACCAAATTGCGCTCAGTGAGTTTGACAGCTCGGACCCCACCCTGAATCTGTACCGAGAAAGGGTGAAGATTGAAACGAAGCTAGAACACTGTGAAAAGCTATTGACGAACGTGAATCCTGTAACACGTAGAATTCACAGTCAATACAATTCGTTTGGCGCAAACTCGGGTCGGTTCACGTGCAACGGGGCGCCCAGGGAATCCAAAAAAGCCAAAAAATCTGTTTTTGCAGTGAACATTCAGCAAGTCCCGAGGGCTAAGGAGTATCGGGAATGCTTTGTTGCTGAACGTGGATTCCAGCTGGTGATCGCGGACTATAACCAGATGGAGTTGAGGTTGCTGGCTGAACTGGCGGACATTCCGCAGATGCAAGAGGCGTATAACAACAACATCGATTTGCATCAATTAACAGCAAGTTTGATGAACAGCTGCCCGATTGAACAAGTTACGAAGCACCAACGTCAGATGGCCAAAGGCGCAAACTTCGGCATGATCTTCGGCATTGGTTTCAGGAAGTTCAAAACGTACGCAGCATCTTCGTTTGGTTTGCAGTTATCCTTGTCGGATAGTAAGATACTGCATTCAAAATTCCACGCGGCATATCCGAAGCTCCGTGAGTGGCATCGTCAAAGGGGCGCTCTCGTGGAGGACGGTTGGTGCTACATCCGCACCGCCATGGGCAGACGGCGGCTGTTGTCGTACGACGATGCAAAGATGACGACTGCGGCGAACACCCTGATCCAAGGAACAGGGGCTGATATTTTAAAGACTGCAATGGCAGAACTGAATGAGTATCTGGACGAGAGTGTGCGATTGGTAGCTGCAGTACATGACGAAATTGTTCTAGAAGTCAGAAATGATTTGGTAGACACTTGGCGGGTAAAACTGCCTGAGATCATGGTGCGCGCCGGGGATTCCGTTTTCCGAAAGACGAAACTCGTAGCGGAGCCGGGTGTCGGCAACGATTGGTCTGCGAAGTAATCTGGCTAGTCCAGGAACCCCAAAACGGTTTAGTATTCCGAGAAATCAAAAGGTCTATGGCCAGTCAACAACAGAAAACCCCAGACAGTTACATCACTATTCGGCTCTCTGAGAACAAGCCTGTAGGTACGTTTAAGGTGAATAAGAAGTACCAGGGGTACTTCTTTGAGAAACCTGAGCTTCATGTGACCACGGAGGCCTACGACACGCCTCTAAAGGCAGCCAACGAAGCTCGCAAGTTGGAGAAGCTGCTGCGTAAAACAGAAAAGAAAAAGATTGCTAAAAAAGCACCTATTGTAACTAAAGTAAGACCGAAAAAGCTCTTTACCGAAGCAGAGCTTGCAACGTTAACGGATTCCTCTATGCGGCTGAGATTCCGAGAAAGGTGGGTAGTTGTCAGCCCCCATAAGATGTATGTTTGCGAACCGACGAGTCCGAAAGAGATTGTATCGCTTAGTGCTAGTAGGAACGACGCAAAGGTTTTTAATACCTACGAAGACGCTATGCTCGAAGTGAAAGTGCTCGATTCAGTCGTTCGGAGAGGGCATACAGTGACTCGTTTTTGGGAGGATACGCAATTTACGTCATGAAACCCATAGAGACAAAAAAGAAAAAAGGGAACCAATTAAAACAGACATTAAATAGTTGACGAATGTACTATTACAACGCACAGTATAACGACAGTAAAACAAAGCTGATAATCAACATCAAGGCGCTCGATTCGAACCACGCGCAGGCGCAGGCGGTCGACATCGCACGCGCCTTTGATTGCAAACAGTTTCACCTTGAATACGGCCTGAGCTTTCAGGCCAACAAGTTTTTGTCCGAACTGTTTGAATCGCTGGCCTTCAGCTCGTTTAACGCAAAGCACTGCAGCGAGTGGGACGGCGGTATGACGAACAAGAACCCTTGCATATACATATTCAAAAAGAGGTTTTACGTGAGACCTTTGTTCGTTAAATACTTAGACATAGATAGATCAGATGTTATCGTTAAAATGTCTTGTGATAATCACAGGTGCGTTAACCCGTATCATTTTAATTACAGGAAAGAGAAGAACTCTAAACTCGGCCCAGGTGATTTGCAGTTGCTTTTTGGTTATCTGAGTTCCGGTGTAGGCGTAGCGGACATAGCCAAATCCCTTAAGGTTCACCGGGGGACGATCTACCGGAAGCTGGCGCAGCTCAAGCAAAAAGCAACAGATACTTCCAACGAAACATTAAAAGACAGCGACTTAACTTGATGTAGTTACAGGATCGTGATTCAAAGATTTCAGGCTTACCGATTTTCTTGACGGTCCTGGATAATCCGGTAACATCAGAACGCCTGCTCAGCGCGGGCCGACCTTCACCAAAAATCTCTGTGAACGTTTTTATCCTCGGAGTACGAATTACCGCCACGGCGCAAACTGACGAAGAAAAAGTAAACGTCTTGGGGGAAGTTCTCCCTGCCAACGAGCGAAGAGTGCCTTCTAAGATCCAGCTTGTTCAACACGAAAAACACTACGTCGGCAAGCTGCTCAACAAACTCGACGTCGATCAGACTGTTCTGGCGATCGGTCCCACGAAGGCGACAGTGGACAACGTTCTGCAAATGCAGCCGATGCTCATTGTAACGCAAGATAACTTCAACGATCTTCTTGCGATCAACACCTTCATTGCTACTGGGGGGCTGGGGCCGAAATCCGACGTTGTGGAACTTTCTGACACCGTTGTTGCTAACAGGTCGCTGGCCTGGCAGAACGACGAAAACGAAACCAGCTGGTTCAAACTGTCAGCCTTCGGCGAACTCTCGCATCAACTGGCTGGCCTGGCGCCGGGAACGCCGACTATCGCAATCGGTAAGGTCTCGACCAGCGAAAAGGACGACAAAAACTATCTGAATTACACTGTCGACAGAATCCTTTACCTGCCTAAAGCATCAAAACAAGCGCCTAAAAAAGCCGCAGACCCTGAAAAAGGCACAGTTTCCGCTGCTGCAATCGGTTCGATCGACTTCAACCTCTGATTTCCTTCTACTAACTACCCATGGCTTTCATCGCTAGCGACTTCGCCGAAGAACAGATCCTTTGCAACATCCCACCTCACACGCTTCGCATCGATCTCCAATCGAAACTTTGGAAATCTGATGTTGATTCTGAGGCGACCATCACCGACAGCAACGACAACGGCATTCCGCTTGAGTTCGTTCTGCTTGGATTTACCCCGTACTACGGGAACCTCGGGATGCGTAAGGAAGAGGAATTCCTGCGGATCGCCTTTATCGGGGTGACTCCGAAACATCGCCTTCTCCCCCCACGCTGCGTCACCAGTGCGATCGTCTCAGGTAAAACCAGCCAGAAAAACTTTCTGTCTTACTTTCAGACTTTGTACAACAACCGAATTAACTGCGCTTCTGTAATTACTTCGACTAAGTTTGCTCAGCGTAGTTTCAACGAGCGTGACCCCATTACGGGGGCTGACGGCAACAAGATCAATTACAACACTCTGGAGTTCCGGGATCGGCCGGTAAACACCGACGAAGAGAAAGCGTTGATTGCCGACATCCTTGCGTGGATGAAGTCCGACGGGGGCGTGCAGGTTTCAAATGCTCTGGCGTCCTCGATTCCCGGCGGCGATCTGGTGGAGTTGCCTCTAGGCAGCGATCACTCTGAGATCAAAGCCGCTTTTGCTGCCACGCGGGCGGTTGGGGCGTTGCCTCAGGCTTACGAACAGCCAGCTCGAACTGCCGAAAAACCTCAGACGCAAGCCGTCGTTGAGGTTAAGTCGGAGCCGCCCGATGCAAAAAAGGCGGTCCAGCTCACTAAGGAGCAGGCAGAAAAACTCGGAATTGATTTCTGAAATATGATCACATTGGGGGCCGAAAGGCCCCTTTCTTCTATACTTATAGAAAGACTACGTAGTTAAATGGCTCCTAACTCTGGATACTACGGGACGCCGTTTCCGGGTGGTTGGTCGGCCTTAAAGGGCGCGCCGATTCCGGGTGGTTGGTCGGCCTTAATGGGCGAGGATTTCCTGAATTCGAAAATCCAGGAGATCTTAGGTAATGGGAACAAGCTGACCGAAAATATCGGACAGACTTCAAATCGCGACCCCTTGATGACGGAGACTGTCGTACCTGGCGGACTTACCCAGAAACAGTTAATTGAGCAGCTTGAGAGTTTTAAAGCTTTAGATGCGCTTGCTAAACGTGAAGAGCTAGGGTATCCCACGCCGTCTGCGCCGGTTCAGGGTGTCACTTCAACTGACATCCCTGCTCAGACTGGGATGCGGCCTGATCCCCGAATTGTTGGTCGGGAAGAAATGGTGGCCGAAAACATCAAGCGGGCTTTAGGTCGCAACCGCATGATGATGGCGCCTGTCGTCCCTGGCTCACTTAACCAGGAACAATTTATGAAGGAGCTTAAAGAGATCCAGGCTTTAACTACGCCTGCACCTGCGCCTACAGCTGCTGAAGATACAGGGTCGATTAGCGACGTCTTAGGCGCACCTCAACGTGTTTACGATCCAGAGCAAGGACGATTTGTACCTAAATGGGATCTGAGCAAGATCGATCCCCGTTACGGCCTCCAGTCCTACGAAGCCATCCAGAGCTACCTCGAACGGATGGAAAATCAGCCTCAGGTTGCTCCACAGCAGGTTGCCGCTGCCGCTGCTCGCCAGGCTCCTGTATCTCCGGTTGCTGCGCGGCCTTCTAGTCCTACGCCTGGCGGGCTACCTGTTAGTAGTCAAACTGGACGAGGAGGTGGGTCCGTAGGGAGACGAGTTCGCCCGAGCACAGAATCCACGCAGGCTACGATTGAAAGGGGCAGACAAACTTTGTTAGAGCAGCAACGTAGAAATCAACAAAGCGGCCGTTTTTATGACCCTATGAATCTCTGGACCTATAGTATCTGGAATCCCCGCAATCCGCTTTACCGAGCAATTGAGGAAAAGTTATCGGGGCGATAAAACCGCACGCGATCGAGTAGGCCGGCATTATGTGTCGGTCTATTTGTCTCTGGACGAAGATCACGTCTGGAATCTTGGGCTGGCAATAAGTAAATCCAAACGGGCTAGCAACGACTGGTATCAGGGCAAATCAAGTAGACGAGCCTTGCGCCTAGAACGTGCTGCCTTGGCTCCCACGCCGACCGGGGCTGTTTTTGCAGCAGTCCGTTTGGTCCTGAAACTGATAGCGACGTTACCTTCCGGCGACTGGGTATTGGTAGACCCGGCCGACAACAGACGTTGTGTTCTGCCTCGTTACATGGAGCGTCACGGGTTCAAGCCGATTTCGATGAACGGTAAACCTGTTTGGGCTTTAAGAGTTCGCTGATGTCCGGTGGGTGCATACCGTTAGCAGCACAGTACGAAAGCAAATTCCTAAACAGCTTGTGGTAAATAAGATAGTTCTTGTGGGCCGTATCGATAACCTTAAGTAAATCTTTTTTATCCGCACCTTCGGCTTGCATCATCAAGTTATGATGCGTAAACTCCTGTTCCGTATCCAACCAGTCTATGTGAGACATGATCTCAGAACGATACGAAACAAGTCTAATGAACGGTCTTTGTTTTGGCCGCCAAAACGGCTACACTCTATGAGCATGAACTCACATGATGGCTGACTTCTACACGGTCCCAGAGCTAGTCGTAAACGAACTGCTGAGATTCAAGCGGCTGGCCAAGGATTCTAAGATTCTGTGCCCGTACGATCCTCAAAAAATCCTGACGGATCAGCTGATCGGCAAAGGCTGTCAGAACGTCATGGGGTTCAGTGATGAAAGCTTAGTTGTAGATCCGATCTGGTGGGTGCAGCAACGCGACCAAAACTTTGATTGGGTTGTATGCGTCGGCATCGGCATGAGAGAAGTTAAAAACTACGTAATGGATTACGGAATGCAAACAGCACGAAAAGGCTTAATTATTCTAGACAGGCTTTCGTTTTTAGAGCCTGTAGAATCACGCAGAAACTTTCTTACTACGTACAAACTCAGCGACATCATCGTTTTCTCCCCACGCCCGCAATTTCGTGCGCTCGGAGGTACTAAGGATTCGGTAACGAGCGCCTGGTTCGTATTCGAGCACGGCTGGGCGGATGGGCCAAATCTCGACTTTTCAATAAACTGGAACCGTCCTGGAGCCCTGCCCCCTTTACCGTGAGCAAAACGAACGAAGATCTTATTCAGCGGCTTGATCGAATTCTGGAATTACTGGAGCGACAAACCGCTTTGATGATTTCAAATCAATTGCTCACCGAATGTGTGGGAGTGGACGGCACTGCGCGTACTGCGGAAGAATGCGCAAATATTGTGACTGAAAGCTACTCGGCCGCACTGTGTCTTAATAAAGATCTGGAAAACAGAAACAAACAATTTGACTACCAATGCGCCGAGTTCTTTGTAGATGATGAAGAAGATGACGACGATGATGACGAAAACGATTTTCGAGATACTTCGCATCTGAGTCGCCTTTGAGGCGAATGCCTTTATACTGAGGCAAACAAATAATGCGCTGTGTCTACAACAAGAGTAACTATAGGCGGCCTGCGGCACTACAATTGTCTGGGTGTACATAAGCCGCTGCCGTCCGTTACAAGCGTCCTGTCGGCCACGCAGTCGGAGGAATCACAGCGCAAAATGGCAGCCTGGAATGCAATGAATCCAGGTGTGATGGAAAAAGCAGCAGAAAGAGGAACCTGGATACATAATGCGGTAGAGAATCACCTTAAAGGATTAAAAGTTGTACCACCTAAAGAATACCAGGGATATTGGGATGACGTGCCTGATCGCGTGGACGAACTGTTAGCCGGCGGTCGAGTTTTGTGGTCGGAAAAGCCATTCAATCAACCCCAGTGGAACAAGTACGTCGGGGATGACGGCGTAGGCAGAATCCACTGGTATGACGCTGAAAAGGAGCAAGGGTACGCAGGTTGTTGCGACATTATCTACGAAGACAACTGCGGTCAGATCATTCTGGGTGACTTCAAAACTTCGCTTGGGCCTTACTCCTATAAGTTCCCAAGCGCTAAAGTCGAAATGGACGACAAGCTAAGGAAGGCTCTTATCTCTGGCGTCTTTAAGCTAAAGAAGACTCAACTTCAACTCGCAGCGTATAAGTTAGCGGCTGAACGGTGCTTGGATATCAAGATCGACAAGACGCAAATCATTGTATCTACGGCGATCCCGGAGTTCTCGACTCAAGTTTTTACCTTCGGCGAAAACGAAATAGAAAAACACGAAGCACAATGGTTGGAATTGCTTAACAAGTTCTATACTCAACGTTAACTAGCCCAAATCGCGGGCGGGCAAATTTCAGCGCATCTTCATGTTCAGAGCGCGTGATCTTTGCCAGAATACATCGTCCCCACGCCTGCCTCGCCGTTGGAATTCGTCGCCTCACTCAATCGGAAGGTTCCTGACGCCCTGAACCCGCTTACGGGCAAAATCTCGGCGGGCGGCAGTTTCTTAACGTTCAATCAGAATTGGACTGCCGAGACTCTGACGGCCGACGAAATCTATCAGGCTGTAGGACAGAAATTCGGTCTGTGTGCGTGGCACTTGCAGAACGGTGAGCGCAAGCGAAACGGCACGGGTTGCATTCAAGCTGGCTTAATTATCATCGACATTGATAATCAAGCTGATGGTAAGGATGAAGACGGAAACAAGATTCAGAAACAAGAGCTAACTATTGAGGAAGCTATGAAGCTTCCTGTATGCGAAAAATATCTGACCGTTGCATATAAGTCGCCCACGCACACCGACGGGTGGCCGCGTTTTCGTCTGGTGTTCGGGTTAGAAACTCCGATCTCAGATCCAGACTTTTACCTGTGGTTCACCAAACAAATCGCAGAGCAGATTCCTGGGCATGATAGGCGAGCCCAACAGGTGCCTAACTTGTTCTACGGGGCAAAGGACGAAACAGGAAAGATCTGCGTAACCGATAGGTTTATCCCAGCAGATGAGATCACTAAGCACTACAGGTTCTGGGCCGCCAATTTTGAACAACTTAAAGTTCAGGGTTTAGCTGACGAATCGACACTCGAAATTGATACGGATGCCGATGGCGTTGAATTAGTTGAATTATTGAACTGGTCTTCGCGCAGCGTGTTCAACGGCGAGGAGGTCGAAGACCGTTCGAGCGCAATGGCAGCGCTTTTAAAGGAACTGATTGGCTGGTGTAACTGGCTGCGTGACGCCGGGATCAAACCGAACGAAAGCCCGTTGACGGCAGCACGTCGTGCGTTCTATAATATCTATGAGTATGACAGCGCTTTAGACGGCAAATTCGATCGAATCCTAAACAGCATCCAAGAGCCTGAGGCTTGTCGCCCCGCGATCACACTGGCTGCCGACACAGGCGAGCTGGCTGCCTGGATCAAGATCCGTAAACAAAGCAAAGAGCTATTTGAGCAAAAGTGCCCTGCACCGCTTAAAGAGCAACTGAAAGAAAAACAACAACGTCAGGTCAACTCAGTGCTCGATTTTTCGGCACTGACTGAGGTAGCACTCAAAGAACCTGAAAAACCAAAATCACAACAAAAAGAACCTGAACAGAACATGGTCGCATCCACGCCGAGCACGCCAACGCAACTGGTGTCGCTTCAGAAAAACAAGAAAGAGTTCTCCGAGAATGACGTAGCCGACATTATCTACAAGAACTTCCAGGAAGTTTTCTTGTACGATAGTCTGCTGGATGAATTCTTTATCTACGACGAGGATGAAGATATTTGGTACATGCAGGACGAACAGCACATCAAGCGAAGAATCATCAATGCCTTAGATACCTTTGTGAATTCGGGCGTTCTGCCGCGTTACGGCTCTGGCACCGTGTCGTCGGTCTACCTGATTCTGAAAGGTAAATTTCTAAGATCATTGCGCGGAGGGCGCGAAAGCATCTGGGACGCGGGCCGAAACTACATCGCGTTCAAGAACGGCGTGTACGAAATCAAAACAAACAAGTTCTTGCCTGGGGCGCACAAGGAGCTTTATTTCAGAACGAAGCTTCAGTTTGATTACGATGCGAGTAAAGTGTGTCCTAATTTCATTCAGTGGATTAACTCCGCTGTGGGTCAGGACAAGGAAATCGTCGTGCAGGCGTTCTGCAGGGCAGTCCTGACCGGGTATACGACGAGTGAGCGCTTCCTGCATTTGGTCGGGCCTGGAGGCACCGGCAAGTCCACGCTGCAGCAGGTTTTGATTGCCCTCGCAGGCTTCCAAGGCACGCATACGACCAGCCTGGAGCTGCTTGAAACGACGCGGTTCGAGGCGTACAACTTGATTGGCAAACGGTTGGCTTTGCTGACTGATGAAGCTAACTACTCGAAACGCATGGACACGCTGAAGAAAATCACATCAGCATCTGATACTTTGCGGGCCGAACGAAAGTACGGCAAAGAAACCATCAACTTTAAACCGCAGTGTTTGGTCTGCATGGCCTCTAACGAACATATTGCAAGCTCAGACACCAGCAGTGGCCTGGAGCGTCGTCGTCTGACGTTGGTTATGGATAAAGTCGTGCCGGCGTCCCAGCGGCGTGATCTAATCAATGTTTACGAAGATCATATTGAGGGGGTCCTGGTTGACGAACTCTCAGGCATCGTCAATTGGGCGCTGAGTCTGTCGTTTGAAATGATGCGCGACGTATTGGCGAACCCGACGAAACACGCGCCGAGCATGATGCTTACTAACTTCGACGCACTTATCTACAACAATCCCATTGTTGCTTGGCTCGCGGAGTGTACACTTTATTCGCCAGGCAGCATGTGCCTGATCGGGTCCGGGGCGTATCGTCCATCCACGGACGAAAGTGAACGCGGATTGTTTGTTAAAAACGCTTACGGCGAACTGTATGCGTCTTATGTTAACTTTGCTCGGGCTAACGGTTACAAACACGCAGCCAAGCCAAGGTTCGTGGATCGATTGAAAGAAACCATTAACAATATTCTCAATGTAAGCAACTGTGAGCCTAAGTTGATTAACGGTAAGTTTATGTACGTAGGCTTGCGTCTTAAGCCTCACGATCCGTCGACCGATCGGGCGGCAGCTGGTGATAACCGGTTGCCATCGATTGTAGAATTCGCCAGTGATCCTGCCAATCCCGCTTGGCAGGCTGCTTTTTCCGCTCACGACAAAGACCGAGTACCTGCAAAATGAACATGCGCAATTTGGTGGGCGTCGCCTTTATCGCGGCTGCTGGTTCCTGCACTCTGGCGATTGTCAATCCCCAGCTGGGTTCATCGGCAATGCTGGCCGGGGGCCTCGGATTGATGGGCTATTCGCTGGCCCGCGAGGAGATTACGCGGAAGGAGCAGTTCAAGACTGAAGCAAACAAGGTCGGCGCAACTTTCAAGTATCTGTATGAAACGAACAGGGGTGTCGTCACCCCCACGCAGCTCGCATTTCATAGCGACATTAGCGTTGAACGAGCCGCCGACTTCCTGAGCAAACTTGCGCAGTCGCAAGGTGGTAACGCGGTAGCGTCAGAAACTGGTACTAACTTTGTGTTCCCTCACCCGCAGGGGATTATCGAAGAACTTGAGCAGCGTTATTTACGTTACGCAGAATCGCAGATCCAGACTCAAACTGCGCAACTGAGCCAACAGCTGATGAATCTACAGGCGCATCTGAACGTATTGAGCGCGGTGCCTCAGTCCACCCCACAGGTGCCTAAAGAACCTGAAAAAGCTGAAGACCCGTGGAACGGTCTGATGTGACGCTTGACACTTTGATTTAGATAGCTAAAGTAGAGTTATCCGGGTAAGGCGGATAAGCCCAGGCCTAATTCAAGCCTGGGCTTTGCCTTAGGGAATTACCTGAACGTTTCCTGATCGATCGACTTGTAGGGAATATTTGTAAGGAGTGCCGTACCCACGCCGGACTACGCCCCTACCGGCACCGACCGGACTGAGGGGTGCGAGTTCATACGGATTGGAAAGCGTAGAAAGATTCTGTGAGGCTTCGATACCTTCTTTTGAAGTCGGTGCGTAATTGAAGTTGTACCGTTCGCCTCTAATCGTGTAACCGTCATTGGGGCCTGAAGGCTCTGCCCAGTAACTACCTAACGAATGTTGGAGTTGCCACCGCTGGCCTACATCGCCAGGCAGTTGCGCTTCTGCGGGCGAAATAGCTTCGCTGCTACCTCCGTAATAAACAGGAGTGCGACCTTTTACAATGTTTTGCCTTAAATAGTCAGGAATTGAAGGATTGTTAATAACTTGCTGACGATACTCAGGAGAGAACATTTTTCTTTCTTGTTCTTTAATATCTGCGTAAAGTTGCTTACCAACCTCAGGTGGGACCTTCAGCCCTTCAGCACCAGTTCCAGAAAGATACCTAAGGAACAAGTTTGTATTCAAATCATACTGATTCTGTAAGTTAGGGAAATTAGCATAATACGACGATACTCGTTTAATTGCCTCAGGATTTCCAGCAGCAACAGCAATTGGATTGGCACCTGCTTCAGTAATAGCTCGAACAGTGCTCATGATTTGTCCTTGGCCAGCAAATCGACCGGGTTGACCTACGTACTCACCTTCACGTTTTTTGATCTGCTCGGCCCATTTCTGCTCACCTTCTTGCCGAGCCCGTGTCAGCGGGGAGGCCACGCCGCCGCCGGGTAACCAGCCTCCTAACGCTCGGTCAATCGCTTGCAAAATGCCAGGTTGGCTGCCGGCCGGGCGTTGCATAAGGTATTCGCCTTCGGCCGTGCGCCAGCGTTTACCTTTGCCAGGAACCGTGATCCAACCTGCCGTATAGCCCATGTCTATACAAAAAATTCGTAACGGCTAACTTGAAATCAGGTCGAGGCGTTGGCGGTAACGGTAAAGAGAACCGGAGAACGATCGGCCAGTTTGATATAAAGATACGCCGAATCGAGACCAGTCGTTGCAAACGTGCCCGAAACAACCGAACGACGGGACATCAGCGGAGCCTCAACTTCAGTCGCCACGGTGCCGTCAGCTTTATAGACGGTGAGGCCTTTGACGGCGAATGAACCTTGCTGCAGAACAACATTCATTTGCCCTGACACCGTGGGGGTCAGAGGGTAGTAATCAGAAATGGGCAGCGAACCATCGGCGGTAAACAGTCGAGAGGTGCCGCTGCCAACAACTACGTTGCCGCCGTCGGTGATTTTGGGCTCCGAATACGTTTTTTCCGACAGGTCAATCGTAGCCATCGGTATCGAACTAAATCTTGTATCTATTGTAAGGCGGCTGCTAACCAACCGTCCATATTCGGCGGACGAACTTCTTCAACGTATTCGACTACGGCCTGCGTTATAACGGGCAGTTCTTGTTCAAGGATACGCCTAATGTCTAACGCAATCAGTTTATGCTCGGTCTGCGTGCCGTGTGCGCCTCGCAAACCAACATAAAAGATCCAGCTCCTCAGCGATCCATTAGCGTGTAATCGGGTGGCCGTACAGATCGGGAGGATGTTCCGGGCACACTCCTTAGCCACGCCGGCAGCGAGCATTTCCTTGTAAAGCCCTTCAGCCTGACCGTACAGCGTTCCCAGACGGACACGAAAACTGTTGAGGATGTCGGGATGAAGCTCATCGAGGCTGTTCTGTCGGTTCTTTGGGTCTTGCAAGCGTAGCGAGAAACGCCAGGATTGTTTGTTAAGAGTTTCTAAGACATCTGTTGGGTCTGAGTAGCGCTGACTAAGTTCTTGAAAACTTAAAGACCTATGGCGCAAGATTTGCGTTGAGATAGCGCGGCTCGTAACAATTTCGAACGAAGCGTTGGCTTGCTCGAAAATACTGAAGTGCCCCTCCTTGATGCAGTATTTTATAAGTTTCTGGAACTCAGCTCGATCGGGATTGGCTGTGGACACGCGGGCATGACGTGCGATCACACGCTCAGCGTCGGGAGTGAGCCAGTCGAGGGACGCGTAGTGAAGCCCTGTCGAATCAGACACCAGAACCGGTCTTTGCTCCTGGCATTATATTCTTCGTGATGCGCTCGACCAGACCCGGATTTTCGGCGGCTTTCTGGCCAGCCACGCGGTCACGAGGCGGGAATTTTTTGGGGTCGAGGTTGAGCTGACTGCCGGCGAGTTGCATGATCAGGTCTGAGGAAAAGCTTCCTGGTAACGAAGAAGACGTGTAATGTCGCTGGGGGTCAGGCCTTTAAGTTGCGTTTTGTGCAGCCCGAGAGCGCCTCCCGCCATGCGAACAGGAAAATCGTTCTCCATCACATGCCTCGCTGCGCTTTCTTCATTTTAGCCAATTCAAGCAAGTTGTTCGACATATTGCCAGGCAACGCTTCGTAATACGCAGCTGGCTGCCGGGTGCTGTTAAAAACCTGTTGAGGGTTCATAGTTGCTTTTTGGACTTCTCGCGCTGCTTCAGGCATATTCTGTGCATAACTAGCCATATATTGCTGCCCGTTCATATCGTCAGGGTTATCGGTCAGCTGCGGCGTACGCTGGTTATAGCCTGCTAAACCAACGTTGTAGTGACTTTTTTTGATGTTGCCTTCAGCGTATTCGACAGGTCCCACGGGGGGCCGAATGTACATTCCTCGGTCGTGCGCCATTTGAGACGCTGTGCGCGGGGCGTTATACAGCTGGGCGCTGCGTCGTACGCCAATTTCGAGGGGGTTGGTCGCCGGAAAAAAACCAGGCGGCACAGGCTGCGGAGGGGGCTGTTTCATAGCGCCGAGTGCAGCGATGTACAGATGCTAAAAGTAGTATAGCGCTTTGGCGGAACTTGAGACCTAGCTGTTTTACAGCGCTCGCTTCGTTTGGTTGAGAAAAAAATCATTTGTATAATAGCTACATACACTTAAATCAGAGCAATGGCCCTTAATCCAAGGGAACAGGCAATTCAAGACGCTTTAAATAGCGCAAAGAAATTTAAAGAAAAAAGTAGTATTATAGATCTAGGAAAGGAATTTGTTAAACCTTATGGATTAGATGTTCAACCCAGTTTAGAGAGATCTCCCTTTGCAATACACGATGCCGGTCATCGTTATACAAATATTCCCGCAAGTCAATATGGAGAATTACTCCAAAATGTAGCAGACAAAGCAGCGTTTGACAAATTGTATGGGTCTCTTGCGATTGAGGGAAGCCCTCTACCCTATGATGAATTTAAAAAAGGTAAAGCCATATTTACGAACTACGGTCCTGTGCCAGATCCTCAGCTTTTTATCCAGCGGCCAGTTTTAGGATCATACGAGGAGGCGCTGACCAAAGGAATAACCGAACAACAGAAAAACTTAGAACGTGTTTTTGGTATTGCAGAGGAAAAGCTTAGAAGCGGACCATTAGCATTCATTCAGGGGGCAGGGGGTTATGACCCCGCATACGGTTTTATGCCCGCACCGAACTTAACAAATACAAGAGAAATTGCTCCTGAAGACGTGAATAGAGCAAGAGTTCGAGGAGAAAGTTACGCGGATCAACTGTTAAAAGGTTACACAGAAGCAGTTCAAGAAGGTCGATACGTACCTAGCTATACCCCTTGGAAAGCACAAGTACGTGCGGAAGATCTTGGAGAGGCTGCTATGCGAGGAGAACTTAAGATAGACCGAGGATGGGCTGATGAAGGAATTTTTCCGTATAGAGACAGAGTTGCGGCGCTTTCAAACCCGCCAGCAAGAATGGAGTCCAGAGACTATACTCCAGAACGATTAGAAGAGTTAGCAAACGAAGCCAGGCGTTTAAGGGCAGTTGATCGTTTGGCAGGAAAACTTCGCACAGGGGTTCGAGGGGGTTTAACTATTGGTGCTGCCGACTTAATTCCTAGCCGAGAAGTTATCCAAGATCTTTATGCAGGAAGAGGAACCCAAGCAGCGACTCGAATGGCCGGGGATATTGTAAGTGGAATTCCAACAGCACTTGCTGTAACCGGAGGTCTTATTGCAGCGCCTGCTTTGGCGCCTGTTGCCACGGGCATCGGAGGTGGTCTAGCCCTTGTTAAAGCTGGAAACGCACTAGATGAAGTTGTGCGCCAACAAACAGGAGAAAGCACGCTTCAAAAATTCCGGCAGTTTGTTGGAACCGAACCTAGAACAGGTATCGCAAGTCCTACGCCTCAAAATAGGCCAGCTGCAACAACAGCCGATCTTACTAAATCCCTTAATCAATTTCGTGCTGCTGGCGGCACACTAAGTAGTAATCAACCTAGTAGCCAATATCGAGCACCTGCTCCGTCTAATGCAGGGGTTTCTCAAACCGGTGGATATTCTACGCCCCAAATCCGTCCATTAACGGCTGCTCAGCTAAAAGAAATGGAACGTCAACGGAGGCAATCCGAGTTAGAACGAAGACTCAAACTTGCAGGAGAACGTTTTAACCCATTAAAAGGTGAATTTGGCCTTTCTGAATTACTTTTCGGGCGTTAGTGCTAATGCCCACGCTGCGACATCAATGCGGCGTGGGCTTCAGTTACGTTCTGAATCGGTCGAGCAGGAATCGGACCTGCTATCTTCGGCATTGCGCCTATATCCTGCCACTGGACTATCGACCGAGTGGCCCCCTGGTTTGCGCATCGTTGAGAGGCGTAGGGGGACTACAGGGGGCGATCAACTCCCCTGGCCTGCAAGAACAGGACTTAGAGTGCGGGTCCCATCCCCGCTGGGTTCGTCAGTAAGGCCAACGAACGCAACCCGTGTTACGACCTGCGGCTGGCGGCGGTTTTTATTTTATACGTCACAGCTTACAAAAACCTGCGAAAACGGCAGCTGGCAACGGATAGATGGACCAAGCGTGAACCCCTGTGAAGGGGAACAGAGGCTTGGCCTCTATCGGAACTATTTTAGCACACTACTGATCCCGGCGGTTAGCTGATTTGTCGCGGACACGCAAGTTACTGGGCGAGTTATCGGTCGCATCGTGATTACGATGATCGACTTCTTTGCCGTCTCCCTTAGCCACGCGGCCTTGTTTTTCCATATAACGGCGCGCCTTATTACGTGACGACCTGCGCTTAATTTGCTCAGGCGTGCCTTGATAATCTCTATATTCCTTGTCGTAATCCCGTTTGTAGGTCACGGTTTTGAGGCGCTGATGATCCAGCCTGAACCAGGACCATCCGGCATGAAGCGCGGTCCGAGATTCTTCTTGCTGTACTTCAGTTTAGCGCCATTAGTGCTGACGTATGCCCCATCGACCAATGCCAACTCGCCCCAGGGATCGTTGACGACATAAGAAGCGCCGTCGTCGGACCGACCGATAACGATGATCCAGTGGCCGCCCCCTGTAGGGGCGCTAACGGGGCCGTGGTGCAGGATGCCGATGGGTACGGGAATGCCCTTAGCAAGCAAGGCATCCAGGTCATTCCAGCCGCAGTTCTGGCGGAACGTAGCCTGAAGCCCGTATTTCTTAAGAGCTTCGAGTTGGACCCACGCCTCGGTCGTGTCGCCAATACCAAAGACGGTCTTTACATAGTCATCGTCATTTTTGATGCTGTTGGGTTTCAGGTACTTAAGCAACATGGCGCACGAGCTGCTGAAACACGTGCGATTGGCGTCCCTGTAGTTATCTCGCTGTGAGTAGTAAGGAACGTCCAGAACTAAAGGTTGCTGTTCAGTAGATTCAGGTTGTTCAACGCTTTTGGGGTCGTTGATGATCTTCCAGTGCTGCGGGTAGAAATACCACGGCCTGTCGGGTTGGGCGGCTAATTGAACCTGATAATCAACCTCGCCAGGCAGGATGCTGATTTTGTCCCAGATATGAGCAGAACCTTTAGGAACGAAGAGTTTTTTGTCAGCCGCAAGCTGATCAGATTGAATCGGCTCCCGTTTCAGCCATGTATCTTGCTGAGCAATGATGGAGGATGCCAAGGCTGTGTTGGGAACTTTGGCCAAAAATAGCTCAGATTCAGCTCTGCGACGGCGTGTTAACCCTTCGATAGGTTTACCGTCCACCTTGTTCCAACGTTGAAACTCAGCTGCGACAATCTTTTTATCAGCATTGTCGTTTAGCAGTTTTAACAAAGTGGAATTGGAAAACGCGGTGCGCCCAATGTTGAAGACAAAGCAAACGAGCGCATCGAACTGATTACTGTTCAGAGGGACCTTAACGTGCTCCGCGACTGCAATTTCAAAAATCTTCAGGTCGCGCCTTAAGAGGTCTTCAGCCTTAGCTTCAGATATACGGAGTCCTTCAAATACATCAGGCCCGGTATGGCCCACGCCGATCGTCCAGACACCGGCTGAACACTTGTAAGCTTCGAGACGACAACCTTCAAAGTGCCTCAGCAAATCAAGCCCGGCTTTTGAAATATTCACAATCAACAAATTACGGAACAGATAAACTGATTGTAGATAAAAAGTTGGCTGTGGGCCTCGAAGCTATTGTCGCCGCAATCGGTATCGGTCTGGGCCTCTTTACGTGGTCGCACCAGCAGCGCCAAGATGTTATAGATAGACGATTCGATTCAGTAAAAA
>JACCDO010681220.1_pt1 | contig 20952 bp, 20 predicted proteins | sample 7446101 | NCBI WGS metagenome assembly JACCDO01 (sample SAMN15323440, study PRJNA562643) | freshwater metagenome | isolation source: river surface water | place: USA:Blue River Watershed | collected 2017-08-16
AATTTACAGAACATAAATTAAATAATCATTCAAATAAAGAAGAGAGAAAAAGAGAATTTAAGTTTTATTGCGAATTATGCGATAAAGGATATTTTTATAATGATATGTATACTAGACATATAAATACCGAAAAACATAAATTATGTATATCATTAATAAATAAATAATATGATTATTTAATTAATTTCTTTAATTGTAAGTATTTATATTTATATTTAAGATACTTTTCGGTATAACCACCACTGGTTGGCATAATTATATCAATATGATAACATAATAAACCATCAGTAAAGAACAATAATATATCTTTTACTAAATTAATGTTACTAGTAACGGCCTTATTTTCAGAAATAAAAGTGTTAATAATTAAATCACAAGTATTAGTATCTGATTGTAAATCAAAATTTAGTTTATTATATTCTTTTAATAATCCGAGTATTTTTTGTTTTTCTGTAGTATCTAATTCATTGTATTTTTTATAAAGATTTATAAATAATTTTAATTTGTCTTTTACTGATTTGTCTAAATGGGTTATAATAAAATTAAATATTTGATTGAATAATTCAATATTGGTTGTATCAAATAGCATAAGTAAATATTCTTTTACTGTGACAAAAATTGCAGGATAAAATAATGTTAACAATAATTTTGCAATTATGCCACATATTTTATTTTCAGCTCCATATAAATTAACACCAACATTGTCATATATTAATACATTACTAAATTCACTTGCTTGTGTTTTATTTAAATATGACAATAATTTAATACCTTCTATTGCAGGTAATATGTATATATTGTTTATTTTATTACTATTCATATCAAATAATATAATGTGGTAATTTAAATTAATATTATTTTTAAATAACTCAATACCATTTCTAATAAATATATTTTTAGGTAAATCTATTTTTTCATATGTATCATATGGTCTCTCTGTAATATATTCTTTAAATTCTAATACTTGTTTACCAGTATTATATTCTTCATAGGGAAATAAGAATTGATGTTTGACTGCATATGGATTTTCTATATTAATTGATTGTTGTTGTTGTTGCTGTTGTTGCTGTTGTTGTTGCTGTTGTTGTTGACGTGCTTCTGAAGTTGCTAATGATTTATCAATAGATTGCACTGGTCTTAATGTATTAAATAATGCTAAATATTTTTGTGTAAATAATTTTTCTAAATTAATTATTTCTAAATCTGAATACTTTTTCTTTGATTCAATAATTTCTTGTATTTGTTCTTTATTTAATCCATAAACAGTTGTTAATTCTGTAATATTAGGGAATTTAAATGAATTAGTTATTTTATATAACCCTTCATATGGTTCAGATTTATCTAATTTTAATTTTCTACCTAATGCTCTTAAATTTTGTAAATTCATTAAAGTTTGTTGTGATTGAATAGTTAATTGTTCTTGATCATTAAACCATTGTAATAATTGTTCTGTAGTTATTACTTCTGATTGTGTAATTGTCTTTTTAACTTTATCATTTAATACAAATATTACATTATGACGTGTTTGAATTGAATCGCTATTTGCTAATTTTCTCATTCTAAATATACCTTGGCCTACATCACGTCTCCTACTATTTTTACCTAATAAACATACACCATAAACACCTAAACGAATTTTGGCATCAATACCTGTAATATGTTGATGGTCATAATAAAAGAAGTTATTATCATTTTCTGATCTATCCCAATTAGATACTATATCATTTTCTATTGACATTGGTACATGAGAATCGTTCCAATAAATAAATTTATTAAGTTTTACTTTATGATGAGCAAATTTTTCTTTAATAATATTATAAACATCGTTTGGTAATAATCCATTTAATACACCACCAATATCAATTAAAACATATGCATTAGTTATTGCTTCACCTAAATTATCATAAATACTATTTAAATAAATACTTGGTTTATTATCAGGTAACGAAACTATAAATGATTGTCTAACAGCATTAATAAATTTAGATTTACTTTCTTCAGTTTCTGGTTTAACTTCCATTTTGACACTTGAGTCTAAATCATAAAACTCTGGTATACTTGGTGTTCCAGTAAAACCAGACTTCTTCTTAATATTATGATTTAATACTAAATCTAAACCAGCAATATTATATTGGTCAACATTAATATCAATATCTTTGTAACATATTTTTCTTAAAAATAATTCTAAGAAATAGGAATTTTGGAATAATTTAGTAATATTGTCTTCAGAAAGGTCTTTAAATATTTTAATATCTTCAATATGTACTGATATATTAGATTTAGCTAATTCTCTATATAATTTAGATTTTTCTCTATAAGTTTTAGAAACAGAAGATAATTTTTCATATAGATCTAATACAATATCTATCATAATAGCCTTTCTCTTTGAATTAATAATTTTATTCTGTTTTAAATATGAAATAATTGTTAATACTAATGTTAATAATGGATTAGTAAATTGAGAATTATAACTTGGTACATCATTATGAACATATGGTACTATAATATCTTTAACAGTATCAGTAAGACCATATTTTTGTTTGTTTATTATCTTAAACAATGAGGCAAAATTTTCATTTAATAAATTATAAATTGAATATTGTACATTTGTTGTAAATAATGGATTTTGTAATAATAAATATTTGTCATTTAAAGATAAGCTTGATTCACCAATTGTAATTTTGTTATATACTAATATATTATCTAATAATAATGATTTAATATAATCAAGTAATGGTTTTGTATCATCAGCATCGCTAATAATATGGAAATGTGGATGCTCGGAAATAATAGAACTATATTTTGTAAATTCGCGTACAACAGATTCTGGTCTTTCTGATTCAATAAATATTTGTCTTAATGTATCATATAATGGTTTAAAATATATATCTAAATCACGTAATTTTTCTTGGTCACCAATGGGGTAATTAAGTTCAGATACCAATGGATTAAGTATAGTATCAACTTCATCGAATAAATAATAATGTTTATTTGCATTTGATATAACTGCAGGATAATCATTAAGAAAACCACATTTCAATGAAGAATCGCTTAATATATATACATTAACTTTTTCTTTTGTATTTACAGTTTTTAATGTAGCTGAATATTCACGATTAGTATATCTGTCTTCTAATAACATAACAACATTGATAGGATAATTTAATGATAATAATCTAAATAATTCATTATATGATTGTGGAACAAGTGTATCAGGTAAAACAACATAAATATTTTCCAAATCGTCTGATTTATTATGCGATAATACTTGAATCAAACGTAATATTACCATTGGCGTAATCATAGAAGTTTTACCCCCACCCATAATTAAATTATGTACTTGACTTAAATTATTATTTGAAACAAATATTTCATCAAGAAATTGAATATATTTACTTAATTGAAATTTACCACCTGTTTGGGGTTTAATAGTTGCTTCAGTTAAGTTATTAAATATATCATGTATATAATCTAATTGTGTTTCACGTGCAATATAACCTAAACTGAATTGATAATAAAATTCAATAAAGTTAGTAACTTGTAAATTTCTAACTCTTTCTGTTTCGGCTTGAAGTTCAGGATTAGGGTCATTACTGTATTTATTAATCAATATATTAAGATATAAATTGTAAATAATATTAGCAACAGTGTCAGTTACATTGTTAATTGTAATTTGTGTATTATCAACTAATGCAAATAAAAAGAAATCTCTTAAATTTCTTAATTTTGTATTTTGTTTGGAATAATAATATTTATATATTCCACTCCAATATTGTCTATCTAAATCTTTTGTTGATGAATTCATTTGATATCTTAAAGCTTCAATTACAGAATAATTTTGTTTATAATTTGATAAACTAAATAAAGGACCAACATCTGGTATTTCAATAGATGAAGTATGAATATCAAGTAATGACATATTTTTTGCTAATTCAATAATATTATCAGTAGATTTGTATAATTCATATAATCCAAATAATTGTAACATAATATCTTTATTAGTTGATTCTGGAATATTTAATGTATTAATGCTAATATTTACAATTTCTGTATTAGTTGTATCAAATATAGTTAAATATTTTTTGCCCTTTTGATCTTCAGTTATAAAAATATTTGGAATATCAGTACCCCATCTTTCTAATAACCAATTATTATCTAATAAAACATTATATTCACGATTTATTTTAATACTTTGTAATTTATTAGTGGAATCATAATTATAATCAATAGTAGTATCAAAATTTAATAATTGGATTGTGGTAATTCTGTTATTATATACCCAAATATTAATATCATCTGATTGAGCTAATTGTAATAAATTTTTGTAAATAGTTAATATATCTTTATTACAAAGGATTGTATCAACTGATAATAAAGTTTCTTTAAATGGTTTATTATTTTTTGTAACTCTAAAATGCATATCATTGTCATTGAAATTATTTCTTGATAAAATTTCTATTTCAATATCGTGATTAATTTTTTTAGATTTGTTCTTTATTTTACCCTTATAAATAATAGCATTAAGTTGTTCAATAATTGTAGTTATAAAATGATTTTCATATAATTTACTATAAGGAGGAGTAATAGGGCGATCTTTAGATGGGACTAATAAAACATTATTTTGATTCATAAATTTATTTAATTTATCATTATCTATAATTACCGGAACATTTTCTTTTACTATTTCTCTTAATTTGGCATTCAATTTATCAAAGCCAGTGTCATCTATTATTTGATAATAAAATTTAGATGATTGGCTCCAATTGTAATTATTAATAATATTATATTTTTCACAAAATAATGGAATACATAATTTCATATTTTTGAATTCAGTATCATAATTACCTATATAATAATCTAAAAATTTGGATTTATTTTCATGTTGAATACCATCAATTATTATACTTTTTACAAATTTACATCTCTTTTTAAGTTCACCTAATCCATATAAAGGTGAAGCATAAATTGTATAATTAACTTCGACATTTTCTTGTATTTGTTCTTTTATTGTATCTTTGGAAATAAATAATTTGTCATTATCAATATATATTTCACGTTCACCTTCATTTAAGTAAATTTCTTTAAAATCATCAATCGAATCTATAGATTCTATAGATTCTTCATCTTCATCAGCGTGTAAAGTTTTTAATTCTGTTAAATTACTTCTTTCTGATAATGAATCAATTAAAATAACATGTTTACCATTATATTTGACAATATTATCTTTTACTACTATTTCTGATTTATTAGTTGTGTTATTTGCTATTTTAATAAAATGTAAAAAATAATTATAAAGCATATTTTCAAAAGATACTTCTAATAAGGATTTTGGAATAATTATTTTAGGAATATTTTGTGTTATATTTAATATGTTAATAATAGTAACGTTTGTTTTATAAGATGGTATTGGATTTGGATCTTTGTTAATATCTGCATCAGATGGTACTGAATATTCAAATAATCTTATGTAATCAATAGTTACAATATCATTATTTTGTCTAGTTGAATTTTTACCACGTGTATAATCTTTAATATTTGCTGGATTATATAATGTAATATCATAAGATTTAATAGCTTTAATTTGTGTTAGTACTTCTGTATGATGTAAATCATCAATAGGTGCTTTAACTGGTTCAATAATTGGAACATCAATTGGTTTTTCTGCAACTAGCACTGGTTCTACTGTAACTACTGGTTCTACTGCAACTACTGGTTCATCTACAATACCAATAAAACGTTTTAATGTAGGTATATCGAGAGCAGATATTTCATCTTCTGATAATTTATTTAAATGGTTAATAAACAAAGTAATCATTTCAGAACTAATCGGTATTAAATCCTTTTTATCTATTCCCATAAGAATTTCATCAGGTTTACTTTCTATTCTACCATAAGAATATGTGATCGATTTGATAAAAAAGTTAGTACCATAAAATAAATTATATAAAGTATAAGCAGTTTCTTGATAGCCTTCTAATTCTTTATATTTTTCAACAGTTAAATTTGCACCAATAGTTTTACGAACTTTTTCTGATACAAATGAGTTAAGTTTATCAGAATGTTCTTTTATTAATAATATATTTTGTTGAGTATCCTGATTACTTAATAAATTAATATGTTTAAAATATTTTAAATAATTTACTTTTGTTGAATCGGGGACTGATAAGAAATTTTTAATAAATTGTCTAACTTTTTTCTTATATAAAAGTAAATTATCAATATTAGTATCTTTATATAATTTATCTACTTTACTTTTTTCACTGTCAATCAAATCTAATAATTCAAAAAAATTTTTAATAACTAATTTAGGTGAAGGGTTACTTACAAATACTTTAGGTTCAGGTACTGTTTCAGTAGCTTCTGATTTTTTAGATGATTTTTTAGAAGATTTATCATCTTTACCACCACCTGACATATTAGCATTTATAAAGGCAATCTTTTTATTACATTCTTTTAAAAGAATTTTAATGGAGGTTTGTAACTTTTTAAATTCATCAGATAATTCATCATATTTATGTATATGTACTTTAAGTAAACTAATAAATATAATAGCATTTATTAAACAAAATTGATGATATACTAATACTAAATCAGTTGAATCTTTATAATTAGCAAATATAGTATCAATAATTTCGGATGTATATATTTCTTTAATATCTAAAGATTCAATTATTGTATGTATTTGACCTTTAATATCAGTGTTTATATCATAAAAATATGAAACTAAATAAATAATTTTAAATAAATTATATTTACTTAATACTAAACTATTAGTTATAATTTTATTTAAAAAGGCAATAATTTTTGGAATATTATTATTAAATAAAATATCAATGTGAGTATCATCTGTATAAATATTAGCAAAAATACTATCATCAAATAATAATGGTTTATTTTCTAATAAATTATCTATATTATAACCATAATTTATATAGGGGTTTACAACAATATTGTCTAAATAAGATATATCTTCATTTTCAATAAATTTCATTAAACAAGTTATAGTATTATTGCCAATAACACTTGTATTATAAATTAGATTATTTTCATCAGGATTCTTAATAATATCAATAACTAAATTATGCGTAAACATATCTTCACGATAATTATATGCAAAAGAATACCCTTGAAATTCAGTATTTTGATCTTCTGTTCTTGAAGCTAAATATACACTTCCACTCTTATTTAAAAAGGTTGGTAAATTTTTGCCATAATATGAAGTATAATGAAAATTAATATCATCATATACGCCAATTAAATTTGTATATTTAATATATATATGGGAATATGGTAGTGTATATAATAAATAAGCTCTATTACCATTATCTACACTGGAATTATAATAAAACATATATTCTGGTATTCTTGCTGAATATAAAAATTGTAAAATAATTGCAAATAATAATTCATATTTATTATTTGGTATATGTTTTTCATCAAACTTTGATTTTTTCTTTCCAATTAACGCACAAGTAGGTAGGAGAAATTCATTTGAATAATTTATGTTATCATAATTTATTTTCTTTATTGCTTTTTTATTGTTTGATTTAAATATATTTTTATATTGTAATATTTTATTAAAATTCAAAAAGGTTTTTATAGTTTGTATATCTGTACTTTTTATAGGTGGCTCTGGTGGTTTAATAGTTGTATTTGGTGCTAAATCAATAAAGTATTCTGATAAGAAATCAATATGTTCTTTAACTGTTTTTTCATATTTTGCGTGTATATTTATTTTTTCTGTAATTTTTATTAATAGATTATCAAATTCTTCTGGGGTATCAAACCATAACGTAATATCTTTTAATTGTGAACTAATATATTTAATAGTATTTAACAAATTAGAATGAACTATTGTAACATTGTAAATATTATAATGAAAAGTTTTTTGAATATTTTCTAATCTTTCTTTTGTTTGGGTAATAAATATATCCCCAAAATCGAATGACTTTGATGAGTCTTGTTGAGTATGTAAATTAATATATTTATTAAATATCAAGAAAAAGGCATATTTAAATATATGAACTAGTGAATCTTTTTTAATAATAATTTTATCAGTATTTGTTGATGATAATAAATAAAGCCATTTGCTATAAACTCGAAATAATTCTAAAATATTACTAAAAAATTCTGTGTTAAATACTGTAAAACTATCTACAATTTCTTGTTTTTGTGCTTTAGTTACTTTTAAAGTACCATTATAAATGTTAATACGTACGTTTAAATGTTTTAAAAAAACTAATGGTATATATAACAATTGTAATTCTAATAATTTATTATATTGTCCATCTATATTTTCATTATTTATAGTATCTAATAAATTATTTAATTCATTACAATGATAAATAAATTCACTAAAAGTTAATAATGTGATATTTTTACTAATTATATCTTCTTCTGTTAGATTTATATCAATCCATTCACTATTTTTATTTAATTTATCAATTATAGATGTATTAATTTTAACTGGTCTTGCAAAAACATCTTCTAATAATGTTTTTGTGGAAATTGGTTTTAAATCATATTTTGTATCATAATTTACTTGCTTATAATATTTTTCTTTTGAATAATATTCTTTGATGGTATCAAAAACATTATCATCAGTAAATATTCCTGTAAGTTCATATTTGTGTTGATGTAATAATTTCTGCACATCTTCGCCAGATTGAATACTAATTGAACTGCTCATTAATAATATATATATTATTTATATATATTATTTTTTAGTTAAAAATTTATTATATTATTTGCTTTATTATTTTAACATCATTAAAATATTCATTAATTATGTCAATATATCTAAAATCCTTTGGTATATTAATACAGTGAACAATTATATTATATTTCTTTATACTTTCAATTAAAAGAAGCAGATCATCTAGATTTATATTATTTGTCAAATTTAAGTAGTCATTTTCTAAATAATAATTTAATAATAAATTAACTGACATATACAATTATTATTAAAATAAAAAAAATTAATTAACGCAAAACGACTCAATAAGTCTACGCGTGTTCGCAATAAAATGAGTTTCAGTAATAACAAATGGATTGATATGTTTGTTATTAACAAGATACTTATAAATTGTTTGTTTATCACCCATGGTAATATTATCATAAAAAGTGTCTAATTGCGAGTTATCATCATAATAACAATATGATGGTAATTTTTTTTCAGAAATAATATTAAGACAATGGTTCACAAATAAATAGTGTGTAAAGTTATCCATGATTAGTTTTATATTAATTATTTGTTATATTGATTATAAATTCAATTTTTTATTAAATTACCCCCAAAAAAATTGAAATATTTATATGGCTAAATTAGCCAAATAATACACAAAAATTATTATCAAAAAAATGGAGTCACCTACGCCAATTCACAGTATTTCAAGCTGGAAACGCAAGTTTGTCGGTTCCATTCCACTAAACTCTTTCCACTTCCGCAATGACGTCAAGAACATCTACGAAAACAAGACAAAGAAACAATTTACCGATGATATGTGCACTACCCTCGTTGTTTACATTTGCAACATGATGATTCAGTTTTTTAACCCGCAAGACAACTTTCGTCTGATGGAGTTCAAGTTCAATGGTCTTACCTACGACCAAGACTCATTCGGCATTTCAGAAGACGGATTGACCTTCTTTTCGCGTGACATTGATACAGTCGTTGTTTCGACATTGCGAGGGAAGAAAGAGATCTTTCCTATTAATTACACGTACGTCGACGGATACTTTAATACAATCAAGTATTCATTGTTTGGTTGCTATGTTTCGCCACAAATTAGTATTCCTCAATTCAGTCGCTTTTTTTTCAACAAGTCGCACGAACAATTTGCCCTAATTTATAATGGACAAGATACATCATACGATGGGAAGAAGCTTATGCTCACTAAGAACGGTAAAACACAGGTTTCGATTCATAACACATTTACCGGAAGCATTAAGCGTGTTATTGAAATTGAAGTAAATAAAGCGTATCATCTTGCATTTTCGCACAATGGTATGTATGTTGTCCTAATTGTTGAGTCGGATAGTAAGAACTTTCTGATTTATAACACAGTTACGGGCGAGTGTATCCAATCAAAGTACTTTGCCGAATTGACAAATATTTGCCCTTATCAAAATGGTGTTTGCTGGAGCCCAGATGACAAGAAAATTGTTGCAACTGTTAATAATGGAAGCACGTCAAACATTATCTATTTCGAAAACATTATGGATGATGCACCAATTATGAGCAAGTTTGTGATTACTGGTGCTATTCACGAGTCTGTTACTTGGAACAAAACAAGCGATGTAATGTGTTTCTACACTCACGACTTTTTCGGCACCATTGATCTGAAAACAAAGCAAGTTAAACAACATACTCTTTCAGACAAACTTACTGAGTACATTTATGGTGTCTGCTTTGTGACAAGCGATAAACTCGCAGTAACACGCTCAATTAAGGAAACGCACACTTTTAAGGACAAAACGTACAAATCTGGAACATCAATGAGTTGTCCTCCTGACAACGAAGTCCCATACATTGACATTGTTAAGTACTAATTTGTTTATTGAATTAAAAACTATATAAAATAATATACTAATTCGTGACCCTCGAATTTTAATTACTTTAAAAAAAATTCTTTTAAAACATCTATATGACTTTTATTATCTGGAAATTGTATATAATGTTGTGTTTTTCCATCTGGAATAATACCATCATATTCAAAGATATTTATTTCAAATAAATTGGATATTTTTAAATGTTCTATATAATTTATTAATGGTATAATATCACGCGTGTACGTGCTATCTTTTTTATTATTATAAATAACTATTTTTTTAGGTTTATATTTTTTGATAATAACTTCTATTTGTTTATTTTCATATATAAGTTTATCATTATTTTTTTCAATCATATTTTTTAACTGATAAAAACCATTTCCCGTAGATTTTCCATATTCATCTAAATAAATTTGACTATTTGCTATTAAAGCAATACAATTAAATATACACGCAAATTTTAAACTCGGAAATCCTCCGGCTGATGTTCCTGTAAATAGAACATTTTTATAATTTTTTAAATTAATTAGATGTGAAAATAGTTCTTTGTAAATATGATCTGTATTATATTTTTCTGTAGATAAAGTCCAATTTACTATATACCCATCATATTTATTTAATAAATAATCTGAAATACATATAATATCAGTATTATCAATATTATAATTAAATCCTCTGAAAATAATTCTATTTACCCCATTTCCTGGAACAGCGCCATGAAAGATAATAATAATATTCTTATTGTGAGATTTTAATTTAGACAAAAAATTAAGACCTTTGTAATTATAAAAGTTATTTGTATTATTATCTATACTATTTAGGTTTGTAATTAGTTGTTGTTTATAACCATATGCTTCCATTAATTATATATATATATATAATTTAAATTATACTAAAATAATAAATTAAGTTGCGTTTTAAATTTGTAAAGGTGTAAAAGATATCTTACGTCCATTATCATAATAAAAAATACATCTTAATTGTCCATTTATATAATATTCTTTATATTCTCCATTTATTTTATCATTAATATAATTACAGATTTTATATAGTTGTCCATTCATATAATATTCTTTATATTCTCCATTTAATTTATTATCAGTATAATTACATATTTTACATAATTGTCCAATAAAATTTATCGATTCATAAACATTTTCATAATAAAATTTAAATTCTCCTTCTTTTTTACCATTTAATATAAATACTTCTGATTGTAATTTACCAGACATATAATATTCACGGTGTACTTTAGCCATAACTAATAATATATTAATAATATATTTATAAATACTTAATTAAATTTTTATTTATGAATACCATTTTCATAATATTCATCATAATTGTCATTAATTTTTCCATCAATATAAGTACAAATTAATTCTATTTGACCATTTTTATAATATAATTTGCATTCACCATTTAATTGTCCATTAATATAATTACGAACACCTTCTAATTGATTATTTGAATAATAGTCTCTACATTCACCATTAAGTTTTTCATCAACATAATTCCAAAAACTCTTTAATTGTCCATTTTCATAATATTGTCTAAATTCTCCATTTATTGCGTCATTAACAAAATTACAAGTGTGATATAAATGTCCATTCGCATAATAAGATTTAAATTCTCCATTTTGTTTATTATCTAAATAATTACAAATAGATGATAATTGGCCATTTGAATAATAAGATTTAAATTCTCCATATTTTTTATTATTTATATAATTACAAATTTCTTTTAATTGTCCATTTTTATAATAAGAAATATATTCTCCATTTAATTTATTATTTACATAGTTACAATTTTTAAATAATATATTATTGTCATAATAAGATTTATAACAGCCTTCTTTCTGTCCATTTATAACAAATACTTCTGATTTTAATTTACCAGAATTATAATATTTACGTTTTAATTCAGCCATTATTAATTTTAATAATAAAAAGTAAATAAAATATTAATCAATTTTTTTATTTAGGGCAAAAAACTTAATAATATTATATATTTCATAGTATACTTTAATAAATTAATCATAATAAAAATTGACTTATAATTATTTAGTTAATCAAATAATAAATATTAATAAAAAATGGAAACAGATGATTTTTTTATTGAACAAGATGAACGAGATAAACCAATTATTCAACAAATAGAAAATATATTAGAAGAAGAAGAATCATATTATTCTGTAGATATGATTTTGAAAGAATTATTTAATAAATTTAATATTAGCAAAGATGTTATTAAAGAAGTTATAAAAAGCGATCATATGAAAAAAGAAAAATGCAAAAGATGCTATTATACAACTGAATATACTTTTGGAAAACGTATATCAAGATGTAATTCTTGTAATCATATTAATTTTTGTAAAGATTGTTATCAAATAATTAAAAATGATTGGAAAAATAAATTTAATAGACGTAATAATATTGATAAAATAATTAATTGTGAAATGTGTAATGAACAATTGCATGTTGATATTTGTAAAGAATGTGATAGTTATTCATGCATTTGTGGTTGTCCTTGCGGATGTACATGCTAAAAATTGAAATTAAAATTATAACGTCTATATTTAATTTATCAATATTAATCTATAAATATGAAATATATTACACTTTTGAAAAATAAGTTTTTTCCAAAACACTCGACTGTATTGTTAGGTAGATGGAATATTGTTTATTGTGATAAGAAAATTAATAAAAAAATAGATTTATCTAATGAAGATCATTGTGGAGTATGTGATATTTATAAATATAATAAATTTAAAGAAAATAATGTAAGTAAAATAGTTTTTTATGAAACAATGTAAATATTAAAAAAATTGATTAATATATTTATTAAGTTAACTAAATAAATAAAATGGCTGAAATTAGACGTAAATATTACAATGATGGTAACATAAGATCAGAAGTAGTTATTATCAATGGTATGAAAAATGGAGAATATAACCATTATTATAAAAAAGGAGAATTATGTGAAAAATATTTCTACTTTGATGATAAGAAAAATGGAGAATATAAACATTATTATAAAAATGGACATTTATGGGAAATATATTCATTCATTGATAATAAGAAAAATGGTGAATATAAATTATATCACGAAAATAATCAATTAGATGAAATTTATACATATATTGATAATAAAATAAATGGTGAATATAAATCCTATCATAAAAATGGACAATTATCTAGCATTTGTACATATATTGATGACCATATAAATGGTGAATATAAGGAATATGATGTGAATGGTAATTTAATTGAAGATTGTATATATGAAAATGGAGAAAAAGTTATTAATTAATAAATTTGATAACTTTGCCATTGGTTATTATAATGAATTTAATTATATGTATGATCAAATGAAAAAAAAATTTGAAATATTAAATATATTGATATGCCCAATTTTATTTATAATTTAGTAAAAAGTTCTACAATGCCTGCTATTGAAGAACTGGAAAAGATGCTTTCGGGCGTCAATCGCTATACCTGGTCGTATAGCGACACCGTGAACAAGTACGCGCTTTCGTGCCTTGCTTTTTCCGTCGAGGAAGCACGCAAGCGCGTACTGGCACACGTAGCCAACATCGAAAACCACCCTGCACAGAAGAAGTGCGAAGCAACGTACAAGAAGGTCGACGTTACCGTGGAGAACGGGTGCACAGATTACCGGAATCTGCTCGCCGAAGCACGCGAACACGAGGACGAAATCCAGCAGTTCGCTTCGGTGTGCATCGACACCGAATCTTTCTGCCCGGGCTTCTACCGCTTTGGTCGTGACATGGATGTCACGTACGCTGTCGGTAGCGACAGCAGCTCGTGTTCTCTTGAGAAGCTGATTTTGACAGTTGAGCCGGCTGTCAAAAAGCTCAATCTCGTGTGCTTGAGCGGCACTGCCATCGATGTGTGGTAAATGGTAGCCAATGTGTTATGTGTTTTATTTATTTTATAAAAATTGATTTATAATTTGTTTTATTAAATTATATTATTATAATGACAACATTAAATCAACTATTTAATTTATATAATTTTCCAGCAATTAAATTTATATATTGGAATATTTCATTTCAGTATCCATTAAATGAATTAGAAATAAATGAAAAAGGAGTTGAGTTAAAGAATGGTAAATCTGATGATGTTTTTGATAAAAACTTTCCGAAAGCTTATCAATATTATTATCCACATATAATCAACATTGATATTAATTTGGGACAAAATCAAAATTTAAGAGAAATTGCTGAACGATATTATTTGAATATAATTAAAGATAATCAATATAACATAAATGAAATTAATTATATTATCGAAAAATATTTTACAATTAATTATAAATAAAAAAATTGAAAATTATAAATAACTGAATAACCCATAGCATTTAATATTCTAGTAACCTTGCTTGTATTAAGATCAGTTAGGTTTAAGCGCTATGTCTCGTGACGACGAGATTAAAATTATTCGTGTCCAGATTTTTATCTCGGGCAAGTGGCAGTGTGTCTACATTGTCCTCCACCTGAATGTTTCAGGTGAGAACTTTGTAGACAACCCCATGCGATTCATAAATCGCCTTGTTCAAAGCACTCGGTATACCCGAAGCTTGCAAGTCGCGCAGAAAGTTGCCCATGCAATGGACAAGCGCGTATGGGGCACGGAATACGGTGTGTCCGTGAATCTTCTTTTTCAGAGTCTGAAGATTGCTCGCACTATCGACCAGGGCGTCATCGCCCCCAATTATGTCGATCAGCTTGCAGCAATCCCGGTGCCAAATGAGGACTTTTGTGAGGATCCTATTTTGCAGATGCGATGGACTTTGGGTCTGTGGGATTAATACTACTGCCCTGTTTGTGTTATTTTTTTATCTTCTTTTTCTTCTTTTTCTTCTCTTATTTTTCTATTAATATTATTTATTTACGTGTTTTTTATAAGTTGTATAATAAATAATATAATAATATGTTATATATTATTATATGACAAATACTAATGCAAATATTGAAGTCAATTCAACTACAACAGCTACAACAACAAAAACATCAGCTACTGTAACTTATGATAACACTATTACTGCAAACGCTGGTGTAAGTGTTGGTAATAATAATGCAAATCTTAGTACAAGTATTAGCGCAAAGACTGGTACAGTTACCGAAGCAAGTGCAGGTTTAGATGGGAAAAATGTTTATGCGAATGTATCATACTCTGATACAACTGAAGTTCATGCAACCGTTGATACAAATATTAATTATCATGGCGTTGGTGGTTCAACTGGTATCGATGCATATGCCAAAACTGGAACAGAACTTTCGGCAAATATGTCTGTCGGGTCAAAAGGTATTGATGTAGGAGCCAATGCATCAACTGGTACATATGTTGGAGTTGATGTAACAGGAACAGTAAATTTAAGAGAAGTATCTGGAACAGCCGGTGCCGGTGTAACTGCTGGCGACCATTTTGCAGCAGGAGGTTCTGCAACAGCTACATTTGATAAAGGAAAAGCAACAGTAGGAATAAGTGGTGATGTAGCTGCCCTTGTTGGCATAGAAGTAGATACCAGTGTAACTGTTGACACAAAACAAATTCAAAAAGATGCCAAAGTTGTAGAAAATACTGCAACTAATGTAGTGAATACAGTAATCCATACAGCTCCACTAGAAATAAAAAAAATAGAAAATACTGCAAAAGATGTTGGCAAATCAATAGATAAAGGAGCAAAAAAAGCAGGTAAAGATATCAAGAAAGCATTTCATTTATAAAAAAATATTAACTATAATTTTCGTTTTTCTCTATAGATTTTTGTTTTAATTAAAACATCTTTGGTAAATTCATTGCTTGATAGGAAATTATTCATCCAACTTAATAATCCATCATTTTCTAATAGATAATTTTCAAATTCAAAGTTATGTTTGTGACATTTTAATGTACTCATTTAATAATAATATTATAAAAATTTAAATTATAATAAAAAATTTAAATTATAATAAAAAATTTAAATTTTTATAATATATATATATATATATAACTATGGATAAATATGTACATTCAAGTATACAAGTAAATACCCAAATGGATGATTTACTTTCAGAAACTATGAGTCATTTAGAAGAATTAAAAAATGTACAAGATAGTATTACAAAATTAAATAAAATTCTTGGCACAATGAAAATAAATATGCGTATTAATATGGGAACTATTTCATATTATTTACCATCTGTAAAAGGTATAAAATTACCTCCATTGTCTGAAAATTTAGATGATATAGAAGAAGTAAAAACAAAAGCACAAATGATATTAAAAGCAGAATGGCCAGAAAATCCACCACAAAATGTAGGTAGTATATTAGATAATGGTCTAGGTAGTCTTCGTCAACAAATCGAAAAATACGATGAATTAGCTGCAGTTGTTGTACAAATAAGAGAAACTAACTTATTTTTTAAATACGCAATAAATAGACAAATTAATAGACTCGTAAATTTAAATATTGGTATAGAATTACCTAAACTTGAAGAAAATACTAATATAAATTTAGATGAAATTACTAATTTATTAAGCAAAGTAACAAATTTACCAATACCGCAAATAAAAGTACCAGAAATACAATCATTAATTCCATCTCCAATGGCCGGTGGTGTATACCAAATGAAATATATGAAATATAAAGCAAAATATCTTGAATCAAAAAATATGTAATTATTTATAAAACACAATATTAACTATAGTTTTCTTTTTCTTCTCTATCTTTTATGGCTCTATTAAGTTCTGCTTTAATAAAATCATCATCATATTTATCTTTGAGATAATTTACGACTTGGTTATAATCAGTCCAATTATCAGCAGAATCATATTCTGGCCTATCATATAGCCAATAAAAACAAAAATATGGAGATAAATTTTTTTGTCTATTTAAACATTTCCACGAGTCATAATAGATTCTTGTTTTAATTAAAAAATCTTCAGTAAATTGATTATCTGATAATAAGTTATTCATCCAACTTAATAAATGTTCGTTTTCTAATAAGTATTTTTCAAATTCAAGGTTATATTTATGACCTTTCATTACAGACATTTTAATAATAATATAATAATACTATTATTAAATCAAATTTTTTATATTTGTATTTATTTTATAAAAAAACACTACAACATTAATTCCTCGAGATGTTGCTGGAAGTTGTCGGCGTAAACATTGACACGGTCAGCGCGACCAGCATTAACAACATTCGAGAGAAGATATATCAATTCAAATGACTGAGTAAACCACTTACATTTGAATAAATACCACGCATTTGAGACATTATTATTGTCAAGAAATGCGTAAAGCGCCTGTGATATATCATCTTTTTGGGCAATCTCTACTCGAATATCCTCAAAGTCGTAGCTAAAAATGTCAATGACATCAACTTCGACTTCCTCTGTAACTGGGACCCAATAGCTGGTTTGGTAGTCGGCTGTGTCCAAGACATTGAAATGTTTGCAGTTGTCACATTCACTACAGTGGTCGCATACACCACCGCAATTACAACTACCACATACGAACACTAAGTCGTATGGGTCATAGTCATAGTCATAGTAGTCGTCATTGCAACTACTGCTGCTGCTGCTATAATGGCGATGACGAGGCATTTGATTGATTTGATTTATTACTTATTACTTTAATACTTTAAAGTATAAATCCGCCACTGAGGTTAATTATAATGGCTGGATAATACCAATCTTTTTATCATGGGCTTTACAGATATTTATTTTTTTCAATTTTTATTCATTATAATAAAATATTATAATATTATTTTACATATATAATATTTATCTTATAAAAAAACACTACCGCAGAATAATTCCTCCAGATATTGATGGAAGTTGTCGCTAAAAATGTCGACAACAACGTCTTCATCTTCCTCGGAAGATAGGTGGGCTAGGAAGTGGTCGCTAAAAATGTCGACAACAACGACTTCATCTTCCTCGACAGTGAGGTGGACTAGGAAATGGTCGCTAAAAATGTCGACAACAACGACTTCATCTTCCTCGACAGTGAGGTGGACTAGGAAATGGTCGCTAAAAATGTCGACAACAGCGACTTCCTCGATATAGGGGTAGACTGGGAAATAGTATTTGTCCCATCCAGCGATGCCGTCCATGCGGTAATTGATGCCATCAGTGTGGTAATCAATGAATCTGGTACCCCAATATGCGAGGCAGTCGTCACATTGAAAACAGTCGTCACACCCACCACGCGGGTACGTGCAATTATTGAAGTCGTCGTCGGAGTCACTGCTGCTAATATAACGGTAACGACGAGGCATTTGAGATTTGATTTGATTGATTTGATTGATTTCCAAGGTGCAATATTCAAGGATTTTACTAGATATGTTATTATCATGAGCTTTACAGTTATTTATTTTTTTCAATTTTTTAATAAAAAAATATAATATTATTTTGTAATTAAATAATTATCTTCTTCCTCAGTATTTTCATTAATTGTATATCCAACTTCTAAATACTTTGAATTATCATTTATTACTGATGTATCGTGATAATTTGATCTATCAGTTAATGCTTGCGTAGCCTCTATTGTATTAGTATATATATCATCATTATTTATTTGTACATTTGCTAAATTTGTTATATTTTCCAAATCTTTGTTCTTTATTGGTAATAATGGTGCATATTGATCATTAACTAATACATCTGGTATAATATTATTTTTAAGATGATGATTATCATATATTGGGTTTGATACTGCTAATGTATATGGAATATCTTCTTGCGGTTGAAGATAAAATTCTACAAGTGCAGCTAAATCTTTAAATTTGGGTTGTTGTATATTTGATTTGCTTGGTAACATTTCATAATGACCATCTTCAGTAAAACGGATTTTTTCATGTATTACTTCATTTGCTGTCTTTACACCAAGCATATGCCAACCAGGTGTTGATGCACTATCTCTGATAATAAATGCACCATCTCCTTGTGCCATAAGATATAGTGTACATTCCTTACGCGACATTGATGGTTGATACCAATCATACATTTGGTTACTAACTCCTTTTGTAGGAATATCAAGTTGAGTATCATTATTTGACATAGGATTAATTACACGGAACAATGGATTAATTGCTTGTGATACAATATCATCTTTATCAAAATCTATATGAGAATTTTGTTTACGTACCAATAATAATACGAATATAACAAGAATTAATAACAATACAATACCAATTACAACACCAGCTACAACTCCATTAGAAATTTTACTATTTTCTTGAGTATCTTGAGTCGAAGTTGATGATACTACATTAGTTTGAACTATTGTAGGATTTGCAGTAGCTTCTGTTGATATAGTAATTTTCTTTATTGGATTAGATGGATCTGGCATAGTATATTCAAATTCAAATGATCCCATATTTGTTTCTTTGTATGTCGGGCTTGTTGTAGATTGGCGTGTAACAGTTAATACCATTACTCCATTAGTATTTGGGTAAAGTTTTACAGTTAAATCATCTCTACTTACTTTACCTTGTAATTCTGCTTTTTGAATGTATTTATCTTTAATAGCTAATTCTTGGACTGTTGATAAAGTAGCAGTTAATGGAATAGGAGTTTTTGGAACGAATACTACAATAATTGTATATGTTTCTTGTTTATAATCACAATTTAATCCACTAAATCCTTTATCACAAGAGCATATATATCCCTTTATTTGATTTAGTGGTAAATTATTACAAGCATTTGTTGGTACATTTGATACAAGACCATTAATTTTACATATTTGACATATTCCTCTATTATTACAAGGATTTATTTCACATGCACTTGCTAATTTTATTGTTACTGGAACTGATGTAGATAATCCAGTTGCATCAGTAGCCGTGAGAGTTATTTGGGTTGTATTGCCATATGTTAATGGTACTGAAGAAATTAAAACAAAATTACCATTACTTGATAATTGGATATATGGTAATTGTGTTGATAATGTATAAGTTATTAAACCATTTTCTGGATCTCTGGCTGGGGCAGATAGTATTATTGTACCTACTGGAGTATTTGGTGTAATTGGTATTGATGTGAAAGATGATGCACCAAAAATAGGAGATTCGTTTACATCGGTTATATTAAATGTTAATCTTGTATTTACTGGCATTCTACCTCCTATAAATGATACACCTACTGATACTGTTAAAGATTTTACAGATTCATAATCAACAGATTTAGCAAGATATAATTCTGCTTGTGGTGGTATTGAACCAGTTATACCACGAATTGTAAACATATCATTATTATTATCTTGGCTATCAAGATCATCTGCTGCAAAAAACCATGACAAAGAATCAGGAATATCATAATTTTCTAAAGTAAGCAAACCTACACGTTGATTTCTTATAATTGTATTTTCTCTTATTGATGTACT
>JACCDO012407198.1_pt1 | contig 20952 bp, 19 predicted proteins | sample 7446101 | NCBI WGS metagenome assembly JACCDO01 (sample SAMN15323440, study PRJNA562643) | freshwater metagenome | isolation source: river surface water | place: USA:Blue River Watershed | collected 2017-08-16
ATTCTCGTTATCTGCCAGTAGGGAGCCCGTTCGGCTCAGGCATGCAACTTCCTTGCCGGTCAGGGTTACAAGGTCACCAACGTCTCTGGTGGCACTGGAGCCTGGCGTCGCGCCGGCCTGCCAATCAGCTAATCGAGCGGGTGCACTAGAACCATGCGTGTTTTGATCGTCGGTGGCGTCGCCGCCGGAATGTCTGCCGCCACTCGCCTGCGTCGCCTTCGCGAGGATGCGGAAATCGTGGTCTTCGAGGCCGGCGAAAACGTCAGCTACGCCAACTGCGGGCTGCCCTATTTTGTGAGCGATGTGATTAGCGATCGCGATGCACTGCTGCTGCAGACACCCGAATCGCTATGGCGTCGCTTTCGACTCGAGGTTCGCACGAACACTCGCGTGATCGCCATCGATCGAGCGAGCCAGACCGTCACCGCCGTGAACGGCCTGACGGGCGAAGAGTTCACCGATTCATACGACTACCTGGTGCTTGCCACCGGTGCGCGACCTAGAACCCTGGATGTGCCAGGCGGTGCGCGAGCACTCGCCCTGCGCGATGTTGCCGATGCCGACCGCTTGAAGGCTGCGGCCGGTAACGCGAAGACGGCCGTGATCGTCGGTGCCGGTTTCGTGGGCGTCGAGGTTGCAGAAAACCTGCGTCACCTCGGGCTCGAGGTCACTCTGGTTCAGCGCCAAGGTCAGATCCTGTCCGGTTTCGACATCGAGATGATCGAGCCACTGCAGGCCAAGCTCGAAGCCAACGGCATTCGCCTGGCGCTCGAGACCCAGCTGACATCGGTTGAGGGTGACTCGGTCACCTTGGCCAGCGGTGCGAGAATCGGCGCCGACATCGTTATCGCTGCGGCAGGCGTGGTTCCAGACAACGCGCTGGCCGTGGCCGCAGGGCTCAAGATCGGCGACACGGGCGGCCTCTGGGTCGACGAGCAACAGCGCACCAGCGACCCGCGCATCCTCGCCGCCGGCGACGCGGTTGAGAAGCTCGGCGAGCTAAGCGGCAACCAGACCCTAATTCCTCTGGCTAACCTCGCCAACCGCCATGGCCGCCTGATCGCAGACGTCATAGCCGGCGTCGAGACCCAGGCACATGCTGCCCTCGGCACGGCAATCATCGAAGCATTCGGAATGGTCGCGGCCATGACCGGCCTCACCGAGGCCGCCGCCCGCAAGGCCGGAATCGCAGCAACCTCGATCCACATTCACCCTGGCAGTCACGCCGGTTACTACCCCGGCGCCAAGCGCGTCTCGCTCAAGGTGACTTTCGACCCGACCACCGGCCGCCTGCTTGGCGCCCAGGCCATCGGCGAAGACGGCGCCGACAAGCGCATCGACGTTCTGGCGACCGCGATTCGCGCCGGTTTCACGGTCGATGACCTGATGGATCTCGAGCTGGCATACGCTCCGCAGTTTGGCTCGGCCAAAGACCCGATCAATCACGCGGGCTATGTGGGCAACAACGTGCTGCACGGCAACACCCCGACGCTTCAGTGGCACGAGCTCGACTCGGCCCTAGCAGCTGGAGCCCAGCTGATCGACGTTCGCACCGCCACCGAGAACGCCGCCGGAGCGATTCCTGGCGCAAGGCTGATCCCGGTTGACGAGCTGCGCGACCACCTCGACCAAATCGACGGCGAGGTCATCGTGCACTGCGCCGTTGGTCAGCGCGGCCACACCGCCACCCAGATCCTGCGCGCGGCAGGCAAGAACGTGCGCAACCTCTCCGGCGGCTACACCACCTGGCGAGCCGGCAAGGACGCGCTGGCGCGACGCGCGTAACCGCAAACGACGATGGCCCCGACCGATTGGTCGGGGCCATCTTGCGCTTGGCGCATCGGTTTATAGGTTGATGTCGATCGCCTTCATCGAGACCGCCTCGATTGCAACGCGAACACCTTCGAGAACGGAAGCGTCGACCGGCGAGTCAACGGTGATTACGGAGAGGGCCTTGCCGCCCTTCTGCTCACGAGCAATCTGCATGGCTGCGATGTTGATCCCAGCCTCGGCGAATGCCTTGCCATAGACGGCGACGATGCCTGGACGGTCGGTGTAAACCATGGTCACGAAGTGCTCGGCCATTGCAACCTCGACGTCGTAGCCGTTGATGTTCACGATCTTCTGCAGCAGCTTCGGGCCGATGACGGTGCCCGAAACCGACGAGGTGGTGCCGTCGACCAGGGTTGCCTTGATCGAGGTGACGTTGCGGTATTCCTCGCTGTGCGCGTCGACGGTCAGCTTGACATCGATGCCGCGCTGCTCTGCCATCAACGGTGCATTGACGTAAGAAACCTGCTCGGTCACTGCGTTCTGGAAGAAGCCCTTGAGACCGGCGAGCTTGAGCACCGAGACATCGTGCGCGGCGATCTCGCCACGAACCTCGACCTCGATTGCCGCGACGTTGCCGCCCGACAGGCCGAACAAGATCTGACCCATGTGCTCCATGAGCGAGATGCCCGGCTTGACCGACGAGTCGATGTTGCCACCGGCTACGTTTACGGCGTCTGGCACGAGGTCGCCGGCGAGCGCTAGGCGAACCGACTTTGCGACCGAGATACCGGCCTTCTCCTGTGCCTCATCGGTCGAAGCGCCCAGGTGCGGCGTGACGACGATGTTTGGCAGGGTGAGCAGCGGGCTCTCCTTCGGTGGTTCCTGAACGAAGACGTCGAGGCCGGCACCGGCGATCTGACCCGACTTAAGCGCCTCATACAGGGCAGCCTCGTCGATGATTCCACCGCGCGAGCAGTTGACGATGCGCAGGTTTGGCTTGGCCAGCTTGAACTGCTCGGTGCTGATCAGGCCGGTGGTCTCCGGGGTCTTTGGGATGTGAATCGTGATGAAGTCAGACTGGGCCATTACCTCGTCGAGGGTGGCCAGGGTCACGCCGATCTGCTCTGCGCGAGCCGGGGTGACGTATGGGTCGTAGCCGATCAGGTTGACGCCGAAGCCGGCGAGGCGCTGGGCGACCAGGGTGCCGATGCGGCCAAGGCCGACGATGCCGATGGTCTTCTCATAGAACTCGACACCGGTGAACTTCGAGCGCTTCCACTCGCCGGCCTTGAGCGATGCGTTGGCATCAGGGATGTGACGAGCTAGGGCGAACAGCTGGCCGATGGCGAGCTCCGCTGCCGAGATCACGTTCGAGGTTGGGGCGTTGACCACCATGACACCGGCGTTGGTTGCTGCCTTGATGTCGACGTTGTCGAGGCCGACACCGGCGCGGGCGACGACCTTGAGCTTTGGCGCTGCGGCGATGGCATCAGCGTCAACCTGGGTCGCCGAACGAACGAGGATGGCGTCTGCGTTGGCGAGGGCCTTCAGCAGGGCCGGGCGGTCGGTGCCGTCGACGTTGACTACCTCGAAGTCTGGGCCGAGGGCAGCAACGGTAGCTGGTGAAAGTTCTTCTGCAATGATCACGATTGGCTTGGTCATGGGCTCAACTTTATTGAGCGCCGGCGCCATTTTGGGGCTTGATTATTTCATTAGATGCAAGTTATCTTTCATTTTATGAAACCAAAGCCGGGGCTGCTCTCTCCGCTGATTCGCAGCGATGTTCAGGGGCTAATCCTCGCGCGCCTATTCATGCGTTCAGACACCGACTTCACCATTACCGAGCTCGCCGAGCAGGCGTTCACGAGTGTGCCGACCGCGATGCGTGAGGTCGACCGCCTGGTCGAGGCAGAGTACGCGACCGACCGCGCCTTCGGCCGCGTGCGACTCATTCGCGCGAACGCCGAGCATCCGTTGTTCGATTCGATCTTTCAGATAGTCGCTCACTCCTATGGGCCGGCCGCACTGCTTCCGCGCGCCCTGGCCGGTCTCTTTGGCCTGCAGCATGCCTACATCTACGGCGAATGGGCCGAGCGCTTGGCGCAAAAGCCAGGACCAACCCCGCGCCAGCTGCACGTTCTGCTGGTTGGCAACATGAACCGAATCGATGCGTCACGCGCGGTCGCCGCCGTCGAGGGGCAACTCGGGCGTATCGTGAACCTGCAGTTCGTTTCCGCCGAGGATTGGGCGGCCGGCACCAGCGAGTTCATTCGTTCGGTGCGCGCCAACCCGATCCTCGAGCTGCAAACCTAGCCACGTGATACCCCTAGGGGTATACTAGAACCAAGAAATTCAAGTGAAAGGACGCACCATGTGCTCACCAATCAACTGCTCAAGCTGCGGCAAGGTCACCTGGACCGGCTGTGGCCAGCACATCGACGAAGCACTCGCTGGCTTTAGCGAAGACCAGATCTGCCAGTGTGACAAGTAAGTCGCAACTATAAGAACGGCACCCGATCGGGTGCCGTTTTCTTTTTGCCATACCTTCTCGGCCGGATGCGCTCTGACGCTCGCCTAGCGAACCTGATAGCGCAGCTCCACCAGACCCGATCCGTAGGTCTTCGACGACAACAACTCAAGGTGGCGTTCGCTGCCGGCCACACCCCACATGCGCGTGCCCGCACCCAAGATCTCGGGGCAGACAAACAGGCGGATCTCGTCGAGCAGGTTCTCGGCAAGCAGCCCCTCGACAAGGTGCGCTCCCCCGCTTACGAACAGCTTGCCGGTGTGGTTGCGTTCGATGGCCTCAACAACCCCAGACAGTGGACCGCCAACGAAAGTCACCTGGCTCGCACTGACGCCATCAAAGCGCATCGGTTGCGAGGTGTAAACATAGGTCGGCAGCACGCGCTCCATGTCGGGCGCGGCATCGGCCTCAAACTCGAAGGTCTTGCGGCCCATGAGCATCGCGCTGCACTCGTGCACCAGCTGCACATAGCCGTAGTCTTCGCCGGTGGCGAGATACTTCTCGGCCCAACTCATGTCTCCGTTAGGGCCGGCGATGAAGCCGTCTAGGCTGACCGCGGCGTAAAAAACCTTGTGCATGCCTCAAGTCTAGGCAAGCGAAAACCCCGCCGACCGACTCCTAAGAGCCAGCCGACGGGGCTTTGATTCGGCCGCGAGTTCATCACGGTCTATGCAACAAACGTGAATGCCTCGGCAGATTTCGCCCAGGAATTTCTAGTTTCGCAGCTTGATTCCCGAATTTTCTCCGACATAGTCGGGGCACTGCCAGATTCCTTGCACCTTTTCACACGGCCTCACCGAGAATTCTTCTGCGGGGATCAAGGAAGGCGTGGGGTCTCCTGCACCTTGATTGCTACCTGAACAAGCCAGAATTGCAAAGATCAAAACTAATGCCAAAATGCAACTTGCACACACGATTCTCCTCATCGAACTCCCACCCCATCGACGTTGGTTTTGTCCTGCAATGTGTTTGGACCTAGTAGCGATTTAGCAACCCCGCGATGTCGCCCGGCGCCAAAAGCCGTTCCCCTGTTTCGCAAGGCCCGAAGTTCGGTTTCATGAGCTGAAGGAGCGCTGGGTCAGAGTGTGCCATCCCCGTAACATGACCAACCTCATGGGCAGCAATTTCACGCAGGTCAACATATCCTGACGGACACCCGTATGCAGACGCGCCCGTGTAGTAAGAATACGCTGGGTTGAAGGTGATGTCAGCTTCCGTTGCCGTGGCTCCATAAGGCGTCAAGCAGGCTAGCGCAAGGATTCCATTGGTCTGGCCGTATGGCATAACACTCCAAGAAATAACGCTGAAGCCGTCTCGGGCACCACAGGTTCCACTGCTGGTCGCAGCACCGGCCCTAGTAGTAGTGCCGAGGTACCGGTTTTGAAATGTGCTTGTATAAGGAATGCCCGTGCAGCGATTTACCCCAGTCGTCCAAAGGTTGGCCGCTTCTTGAATTGCAACTAAGGCACCTGCGTTCGGCTGGGAACTCGGGTTGTATCGCCAAGACCAAGTCGTGGTCCATGTCCAGGGCAAGTATAGGAACTGGGATCCGCCGCAACCTGGATAAGCCGTTGCAGCGGTGTTGTTGAGGGTCGCTGCCGTGTCTCCGAATGAAACGCCGTCTTCCAGCACACCCACTGATCCATGCTCCGTGGCTACCAACACAATCTCAGAAAAAGCTGCGCCGGCAGCAAAATCCGCTATAGCGACTTGGCCTTCTTCAGGAAAACCCAAACCTGGCGCTGATTCGTCAAATTTAAGTGCAATCTCAGACGATGACACACCTTGGCAAAGGGTCTGAGTCTCTGCGATTTCGCTTGCCCGATACTCACCGGCAACTAGGCAATCTCTGAAAGCAGCGTTGGCTGGCTCAAAACCAGCGATTGATGCGCCCAGCAGTGCTATGAGGCTCGCAGAGGCTACTTTTAGTGTTAACTTCGTCGACATTCTTTATCCTTTCGTTCGCGAAGGACAACAGATTTGCGGCTACAAATGCGCCGCGCAAGTCTTGCGTTCTTTGCCCAAAACCCATATAGTCCGTCCAGCTATAAGCGAAAACCCCGCCGACCGACTCCTAAGAGCCAGCCGACGGGGCTTCGTGAACGTCTTGCGACGAGGTTTAGTGCGACCCGCGATTAGCGAGCTGCCGAACCCTCGCTGTAGTCGTCCGAGTTCTTGATCCACGAGAACAGCTTGCGCAGGCTGCGGCCCACTGCCTCGATTGGGTGTGCCTCGCCCTTGGCGCGCAGCGCCAGGAACTCAGGTGCGCCAGCGTCTACGTCGGCAACGAAGCGACGAGCGAAGGTGCCGTCCTGGATGTCGGTGAGGACGTCGCGCATGCGCTCCTTGACCTCTGGACCGATAACGCGTGGACCCGAGATGTAGTCACCGTACTCAGCGGTGTCTGAAACCGACCAGCGCTGCTTGGCGATGCCACCCTCGTACATGAGGTCGACGATGAGCTTGAGCTCGTGCAGAACCTCGAAGTAAGCAACCTCAGGCTGGTAGCCAGCCTCGGTTAGGGTCTCGAAGCCGTACTGGATGAGCTGGGAAGCGCCACCACAGAGAACAGCCTGCTCACCGAACAGGTCGGTCTCGGTTTCTTCAGCGAAGGTGGTCTTGATGGTGCCCGCACGGGTGCCACCGATTGCCTTCGAGTATGAAAGGCCGAGCTCGAATGCCGAGCCGGTTGCGTTCTGGTGAACGGCGATGAGGTTTGGAACACCACGGCCACCCTCGTACTCGCGGCGAACCAGGTGACCTGGGCCCTTTGGAGCAACGAGGAATACGTCAACGCCCTCTGGAGCGGTGATGTAGCCGAAGCGGATTGCGAAGCCGTGACCGAAGACGAGTGCCTTGCCTGCAACCAGGTTAGGAGCGATGTCGTCGTTGTAGAGGTCGCGCTGGCGAGGGTCTGGTGCGAGCACGACGATTACGTCTGCCCATGCCGATGCCTCTGCTGGGGTCAGGACCTTGAGGCCTGCCTCCTCAGCCTTTGCACGCGACTTCGAGGTTGCTGGCAGACCAACGACCACGTCGACACCCGAGTCCTTCAGGTTGAGCGAGTGAGCGTGACCCTGCGAGCCGTAGCCAAGAACTGCTACCTTGCGACCCTGGATGATCGAGAGGTCGGCATCCTTGTCATAAAAGATTTCAGCCACTTTGTTTCTCCTTATTTGTTGGAAGTTTGTATTGCAAAAACTTGTGCCGTCATTGGCGGGTGATTCGATTTGTTGCTACTTGAGCACCTTGTCGGTAATCGACTTCGAGCCACGACCCATAGCCAAGACACCCGACTGAACCATTTCCTTGATGCCGAAAGGTTCTAGGACCTTGATGAAGGCCGCGCACTTCGAACTGTCGCCGGTGACCTCGATGATTAGCGCATCGCTCGAAACGTCGATGACGCGCGCACGGAACAAGGTTACCGCCTCAAGCACCTGAGAGCGAGTAGCGGGGTCGGTCTTGACCTTGATGAGCATGTGGTCACGCTGGACCGCTGCCTCGGGCTCGAGCTCGACGATCTTGATCACGTTGATCAGCTTGTTGAGCTGCTTGGTGACCTGCTCGAGAGGGGCACCATCGACGCTGACGACGACGGTGATGCGCGAAAGCCCCTCGATCTCGCTGACACCTACGGCGAGCGATTCGATGTTGTAGCCGCGACGAGCAAAGAGCCCGGCGACGCGGGTCAGCAGACCGGGCTTGTCTTCAACCAGAAGCGAAAGTACGTGCTTTGACATCTTTACTCCTCGGTGTCCCAGATCGGTGCCGCGTCGCGCGCGTACTTGATGTCATCGTTCGAGACACCGGCGGCGACCATCGGCCAAACCATCGAGTCGCGGCTGACGATGAAGTCGATGACGACCGGGCGGTCGTTGGTCTCGATCGCGAGCTTGATTGCGGCGTCGATCTCTTCTTCCTTTTCGACGCGGATGCCCAGGCAGCCATACGCCTCGGCCAGCTTGACGAAGTCGGGAACCATAAGCGCATCGGTGCCGGTGTGCAGGTCGGTGTTCGAGTAGCGCTTGTCGTAGAACAGCGTCTGCCACTGACGAACCATGCCGAGCGAAGAGTTGTTGATGATCGCAACCTTGATCGGGATGTTATTGATCGTGCAGGTCGCGAGTTCCTGGTTGGTCATCTGGAAGCAACCATCGCCGTCGATCGACCAGACCAGTCGGTCTGGCTGAGCAACCTTGGCGCCCATCGCGGCAGGAACCGAGTAGCCCATGGTGCCTGCGCCGCCCGAGTTGAGCCACGCGTTCGGGCGCTCGTACTTGATGAACTGTGCCGACCACATCTGGTGCTGGCCAACGCCCGCGGCGTAGATCGCCTCGGGGCCGCTTAGCTCGCCGATGCGCTCGATGACGTGCTGTGGCGACAGCTTGCCGTCGTTAGCCGGGGTGTAACCCAACGGGTACTTCTTGCTAAGACCATCGAGGAAACCCCACCATTCGGCGATGTCGGCCTTCTTCTGATTCTGCAGTTCTGCGTTCAGCTCGCCGATGACCTCGTTGGCGTCGCCCACGATTGGTACATCCGCAAAGCGAATCTTGCCGATTTCAGCCGGGTCGATGTCGACGTGGATGACCTTGGCCTCTGGCGCGAACGACTTCGTGTCGCCGGTGACGCGGTCGTCGAAGCGGGCGCCGAGGGCGAGGATCAGGTCGCTCTTCTGCAGCGCGGTCACCGCAGGAACGGTGCCGTGCATGCCAGGCATACCGAGGTTTTGCTTGTGCGAGTCAGGGAAAGCACCGCGAGCCATGAGCGTGGTCACGACAGGTGCACCGGTGAGCTCCGCGAGCTTCAATAGGGCCTTGGATGCGCCTGCGCGCACAACGCCACCGCCCACGTAGAGCACCGGCTTCTTCGATTCGCGAAGCAGGGCGGCAGCTGCCTGAATCTGCTTGCCGTGTGGCTTGGTGACCGGCTTGTAGCCAGCGAGCTCGACCTTTGGCGGCCAGACGAACTCGGCCTTGCCGACCTGGGCGTCCTTGGTGATGTCTACCAGAACCGGTCCGGGGCGACCGGTGGTCGCGATCAACGCGGCGGCTGCCATGGTGGCAGGGATGTCGGCTGGGTTCGAAACCAGGAACGAGTGCTTGGTAATTGGCATCGTGATACCCACGATGTCGGCCTCCTGGAACGCGTCGGTTCCGATGAGGTGCGAGCCAACCTGGCCGGTAATCGCCAGCAGCGGGACGCTGTCGAGGTAGGCATCCGCAATCGCAGTTACGAGGTTCGTGGCGCCAGGGCCGGAGGTGGCGATGCACACGCCGAGCTTGCCGCTAGCCGCGGCATATCCCTCGGCAGCGTGACCGGCACCCTGTTCGTGGCGAACCAGGATGTGACGAAGCTTGGTCGAATCCATCAGCGGGTCATAGGTGGGCAAAATTGCTCCACCCGGCAGGCCGAATACGTCCGTGACGCCAAGCAGTTCCAGGCTTCGAACGATCGCCTGCGCGCCGGATAGCACTTCAGACATTTTTACAACTCTCTCGTTAGCGTGAGTGAAAAGAGCGAACTAGCCGCAGTATGCGCCCTCGGCTGCCGAGTGCACCAACTTGGAATATTTCGCGAGTACGCCGCGCGTGTAACGCGGTGGAAGCGGCTGCCAATCCTGCTTGCGGGCAGCCAACTCTTCTGGCTCAACGAGTAGTTCGAGCGAACGAGCTGCGATGTTGACTCGAATCAAGTCGCCATCGCGCACCAGAGCAATTGGTCCACCATCGGTGGCCTCTGGAGCAATGTGTCCGATGCACAGGCCGGTTGTGCCGCCTGAGAATCGTCCGTCCGTCAATAGTAGAACATCCTTGCCCAAACCGGCACCCTTGATGGCCGCGGTGATTGCGAGCATCTCGCGCATGCCCGGGCCGCCCTTAGGGCCTTCGTAGCGAATTACGACGACGTCGCCGGCGCTGATCTTGCCCTCGCCAAGCGCGTCCATCGCTGCTCGCTCGCGCTCAAAGACGCGTGCCGGACCGGTGAACTCACTGAGGTCGAAACCTGCGGTCTTTACGACGGCACCTTCAGGGGCAAGCGAACCCTTGAGGATCGCGAGGCCACCGGTCTTGTGGATTGGGTTCTGCAGCGAGCGGATGATCTTGCCGTCTGGGTCAGGCGGGTTGATGTCGGCGAGGTTCTCGGCAACGGTCTTGCCGCTCACGGTGAGTGCGTCGCCGTGAATCAGGCCTGCATCCAACAGTGCCTTCATAACAACCGGTACGCCACCGACGCGGTCGACGTCGGTCATGACGTACTGGCCGAATGGCTTGAGGTCGCCTAGGTGTGGCACCTTGTCGGCGATGCGGTTGAAGTCGTCGAGGGTCAGGTCAACCTCGGCCTCGCGCGCGATTGCGAGCAGGTGCAGCACGGCGTTGGTCGAACCGCCAAAGGCCATGACAACGGCGATGGCGTTCTCGAATGCCTTCTTGGTCAAGATGTCGCGAGCGGTGATGCCCTGACGCAGCAGGTTGACCACGGCCTCGCCCGAGCGCTGAGCCCAGTTGTCGCGGCGGCGGTCGGCGCTAGGAGGAGCTGCCGAACCAGGCAGGCTCATGCCGAGCGCCTCAGCTGCCGAAGCCATGGTGTTTGCGGTGTACATGCCACCACAGGCACCCTCGCCAGGGCAGATTGCCTTCTCGATGCGGTCGAGGTCTTCGCGCGACATCTTGCCGGTCTTGCAAGCACCGACGGCCTCGAAGGCGTCGATGATGGTGACCTGCTTCTCGGTGCCGTCTTCTAGGCGAACCCAGCCCGGAGCGATCGAGCCGGCGTAAAGGAAGACAGATGAAAGGTTGAGGCGCGCAGCGGCCATGAGCATGCCAGGGAGCGACTTGTCGCAACCGGCTAGAAGCACAGAACCGTCGAGGCGCTCGGCCTGCATAACGGTCTCGACCGAGTCGGCGATTACCTCGCGCGAAACCAGCGAGAAGTGCATGCCCTCGTGGCCCATCGAGATGCCGTCCGAGACCGAGATGGTGCCGAATTCGAGTGGGTAACCACCGCCGGCGTGAACGCCGTTCTTCGCTGCGTCGGCCAGGCGGTCGAGCGAGAGGTTACATGGGGTGATTTCGTTCCACGAGCTGGCGATGCCGATCTGCGGCTTCTCCCAGTCTTTGTCGCCCATTCCAACGGCGCGAAGCATGCCGCGCGAGGCAGCCTTCTCGATACCGTCCGTTACGTCGCGACTGCGTGGTTTGATGTCGTTAGCCATTAGGCAAGTTTAGCGAAGTAAAGGTGCTGCACTGCTGTCGCATAGGCTTTCAATATGCAGAGCAGCACTAGCGAGACAACGGCGAGTAAGGCCTAATGGGCAGCGCAGATTCGGGCATTACGGGCATCTCGCTTTACACGCTTGCGGCCGAACGTTCCTCGGCCGAGGTTATCGAGACATACTCGACGTCTTTTGGTGCGGCCGCTCGCCTGCTAGGCAAGCGCGTCCGTCAAGACGTGCGCAACATCTACGCTCTGGTTCGCGTTGCCGACGAAGTGGTCGACGGAGCCGCAGCCCAAGCCTTTGGAGTTGACGAGTCGGCCATTGGCGACGCTGCTGCCGTAAACGAACAGTTGCTCGACGAACTCGAGGCAGAGACCTACGCAGCGATTGACCGCGGCTACTCGACGAACCTCGTCGTTCACGCATTCGCACACACTGCACACAAGGCCGGCATCGGGCGCGAACTGATCGAACCGTTCTTCGCCTCTATGCGCATGGATCTGCACCAACATGAGCACGACGCCGAGAGCCTCGAAACCTACATCTACGGTTCGGCCGAGGTCGTCGGACTCATGTGCCTGCAGGTATTCCTAGCCGACGGAAACTTCAGCGCCCAGCAGAGCGCGACCATGGTGGAAGGCGCTCGCGCACTTGGCTCGGCCTTCCAGAAGGTCAACTTCTTGCGCGACCTGGCGTCAGACCTCGACCAGCTCGGTCGCAGCTACTTTCCAGGGGTGAACGCGAAGACATTCAACGAGGAAACCAAGCGTCGACTGGTTGCCGAGATCGATGGCGAGCTGGCCATCTCGGCGCGCTCGCTGCCGCTACTGCCTAGCGACAGCCGTGTTGCCGTTGCCGCCGCTCAAATGCTTTTTGAGGCCCTGAACCGCCGCATCGCCAACACTCCAGCGGCCACGATTGCCACCACCAGAATTTCCGTCGGAAACTTCACCAAGCTTGCGCTGTTAGTTCGTGCATACCTCGGTATTTTTCCGAAGGCCTAGAACACGAGGATCCAAATGAAAAAAGCGGTAATCATTGGCGGCGGCATCGGTGGCTTGGCAACCGCAGGTCTGTTAGCCAAGGCAGGCATGCAGGTGACGCTACTCGAGGGCCGCGAACGCGTCGGCGGTCGTGCATACCTTTGGGAACACCAGGGCTTCAAGTTCGACATGGGTCCGTCGTGGTACCTAATGCCGGATGCCTTCGAGCAGTGGTTCCGCCTTATGGGCACCTCGGCCGAGCAGGAGCTCAAGCTCGTTCGGCTTGACCCGGCATACCAGACCCGCAACGAGGGACGTGGCGACCTGCTGCGCATTCGTGCCGACCTTGCCGAAAACAAGCGACTCTTTGACGAAATCGAGCCCGGCTCGGGCGACCGCCTGCAGGCATACCTCGACAGCGCCGAAGACGCATACGACCTGTCGGTTAAGCGTTTTTTGTATACCAACTTCCGCGATGCGCGCGCGTTTGCCAGCCCAGACGTCATGAAGCGTTCGACGAGGTTCCTCAAGCACCTACTCACCCCGTTGCACACGTTTGTGAGCCAGCACGTGAGTGATGATCGCCTGCAGAAGATTCTGGACTTTCCCGCGGTTTTCCTTGGTGCATCGCCGTACAAGACGCCGAGCATGTACCACCTCATGACGCACGTGGACATGAATCAGGGTGTGTTCTACCCGATGGGTGGCTTCTACACGATCATCGAGGCGATCGAACGCTTGGCCAAGTCAGCCGGGGTTGACATTCGCACTAACTCACCGGTTACCAAGATCGAGGTCGACGCGTCGGGAACCGCAACCGGCGTTCGCGTTGGCGAGGCATTCTTTGAGGCCGATGTAGTGATTGGCAATGCCGACCTGCATCACATCGAGACCAAGCTGCTCGAGCCGAAGCACCAGACCCTGCCCGAGTCTTGGTGGCGCAAGCGCTCCCCCGCCCCGTCGGCGATCTTGCTTTACCTCGGCGTTCGCGGCGAACTGCCAGACCTCGACCACCACACTCTGCTTTACACCAAGGACTGGGGCAAGAACTTTGCCAAGGTGTTCCGCAAGCCGGGCGACCGTAGCAAGCCGGAGTATCCGAGCCCAGCGTCGATGTACATCAGCGTGATTTCGAAGACCGACAAGTCGACTGCTCCTGCCGGTTATGAAAACGTGTTCGTGCTGGTCCCAATCGCACCGGACGTTCGACTTGGCAAGGGTGGCATCGACCGCGCCGGCGATGCCGAGTTCGAGGCCGCAGCAGATCGCGTGATTGATCAGATTGCCGACTGGTGCAACGTGCCAGACCTCGCCGAACGAATCGTCGTTCGCCGCACCATGGGCCCAGGCAACTTTGCCGACGAGCTAAACGCTTGGTCTGGTACCGCACTCGGCATGGCGCACACCCTGCGACAGAGCGCGTTCTTCAGACCTAAGAACCGCAGCAAGAAGGTTTCGAACCTGTTCTACGTTGGCCACAACACCATCCCGGGTATCGGCCTGCCGATGTGCCTTATCGGAGCCGAGCTCGTGTTGAAGAACCTCATCGACGACCGTTCGGTTGGGCCGATGAAGAAACCGGTTTCTGCCCTGCCTGACATGGCTTGGAAGGGCCTCAAGTGATCGCAGGCCTTGGCTGGGTCTACGCCGCAGTCCTGATCTTCTCTCTCGTGGGCATGACCCTCATCGATTGGAAGTATCGACTCGCGTTCTTCGCCAAGGCCGCGCACCAGCCTCGAGCCGCCATTCTCACGGTTGCCGTTGCCTTGGTCGGCTTCATCGCAATCGACATCATCGCAATCGCTAGCGGCTGGTTCCTTGCTGGCCAATCGACCTTCGCCACAGGAATCTTCCTGTTTGGTGAGGTGCCGCTCGAGGAACCGCTTTTTCTGCTACTCATGGTTTACACGGGCCTTATCTTGGCCGAGGTGCTGGCTAGACGGAGGCGCAAGTGACTTACACGCTTGTTGCCCTGCTGGGCATAGTGGCCGCGGCGATCGCATACTTCGTGGCTCGAGCCAAGGCTGCTCAGATCGGCAGGCGCATCCTGCCCCTAGGCTTGCCGCTCGCTTTGCTCTCGCTAATCACGTTGGTGTTCGACAACCTAATGATTGGCGCGCAGCTCTACAGCTATCAACACAATTCGATTCTGGGAATCTATGTTGGCCTTATGCCCATCGAGGATTTCAGCTATCCGGTAATCACGTCGCTGTTGGTGGCCGCGTTAGGAGCACCACGTGAGCGCTAAGCCGAGCGGACTCGAACTGCTGAAGAAGCTGTTCTGGTCGTCGAGACCGATCAGTTGGATCAACACCGCCTACCCATTTGGCGCTGCTTACCTGTATGCGTCCTGGCTCGCCGACGGCGGATTGCACCTCGACCTCGACTTCGCGCTCGGATTCCTGTTCTTTCTGATCCCTTACAACCTGCTGATGTATGGGCTGAACGACGTTTTCGACTACGAGAGCGACCTCAACAACCCACGCAAGGGCGGCATCGAAGGTGCCCTGCTCGAACCAAAGTGGCACGGCCCGATGGTGTTTTGGTCGATCGCGAGTTGCATTCCGTTTCTGGCGTACTTCGGGTTCACCTGGGCGATGCCTGCGGTCGTATGGCTGGCAGTTTTCGTGTTCACCGTGGTTGCCTACAGCGCTAAGGGGCTGAGGTTCAAGGAGGTTCCTCTGCTAGACAGCGCTACCTCGTCGAGCCACTTCTTCGGCCCGATGATTGTCGGACTCTCCGTCGCCTCCGGCGAGTTCTGGCTGCCTAGCGCATCCGCGCTCGTGCTTGCTTTTGCGGCGTGGGGAATGGCCTCGCACGCATTCGGTGCGATTCAAGACATTAAGGCTGACCGCGAGGCGGGCATCGCATCCATAGCTACGGCGATCGGTGCCAAGCGCACGGCCTGGTTCGTTGTTCTGCTCTATGTCGCGGCCATCGCATCGGTTTGGTTTGCTCTCGGTTTGGCCGGTCTGCCACTGATGGTCGTCGGCCTTGGCTACATCTGGGCGGTAGCACCTTCGCTGCGCTTGACGGATGCCGACTGCGAGCTGTCGAACCGCGGTTGGCGCAAGTTCCTGTGGCTGAACATGGTTGCCGGTTTTGCAGCAACGATTCAGCTAATCCTCGCGATGCTGCCAGCGAATTAGGTTCGCCCGACTAAACCCGCGCGCACAAACACCGCAACTCGATTCGCCGCGGGGCTTGCGATACCTGAAGTGTTCGTGCCCTGCCGGGCAGTATCCGACCCAAGGCGCAGTCTGCTCTGCAATCTCCTTGCCGCTGAATCGCTCGGCACGATAACCGATCGACTTGGCGGTGGCCAGCCACTTCTTGCCGTGCCCAGCTGCCTTACCGCTGAGTGCGTGTGCGATCTCGTGCAGCATCACCTGGCGACTCTCGTCGAGTGAGTGAATCGACACCAGGTATTTCGAAATCGAGATGCGGCGATCGGTGTATGAACACAGGCCGGCACGACGTTTGGCGCTGTCGAAGCCGAAGCTCCAATCGTTCACGTCGAGGTGCTCGCGCATCAGGTCTTCTGCCATGGCCTGCACGAAGTCGAAACGATCGCAACTCATGCGCTGATACCGGTACTTGCCATCGTTGTATTGCCGACCATCGCTGTAGCCGACCTTGGCGTATGCACGATGTGCGCGATCGTTGTCGACCATCACCGAGAGCGTTACCTTCTCGAGCTTTAAAACCTCGAGAGCAAACTCGGTTGCTAGCCGCATCGATTCGGTGCCGAGGCCGCGACCAAGGAACCCGCTGCGCAGCGCGATGCGAATGTTCATCGCATGCTTCTTTTCGTCGTACTCGTTGAGCACGACCTCGCCGGCAAAGTCGCCGGATGCGTTGTCGAACACGGCCCAATCCATGCGGTCGGTCTTCTCGCGGCGCGTTGTGAGCCAGTCGATGATGCGCTGCTCGGTGAAGCTCTGAGCGGGGCCGGTCCAGCGCGAAACCTCTTCATCGGCGAGCATTTCTAGGTACTCGGTGAGAACGTGCTCGCTCAGTTGAGCGAGCGTGACAACCCCACCGCGAAGGGTGGGTGCAACGGCAGGCGCTTGGATCGTCATGGCTCATCGAGAATAACCGCCAGAGCGCCGTTATTTCGGCTTTGTAAAACATGCCGGCAACCCTTCGTTTTCTGCGAGTTTGCCGTGAATTCACCGCTAGATTGCTCTCATGGCTAATAACACCTCAGGCTCTGCTAAGGCAACCTCAATCGAAACAAACGATATTGCTCCGATCTCCGCAGGTGAGCGCCACGGTAAGCCGTGGCACTTGTTCACTGTCTGGTCGTCCCCGAACCTAGAGTTCGCCACCATCTTCATTGGTGCCCTTGCCGTATTCGCTGGCTTGAACGTATGGCAGGCAATCCTCGCCATCGTGGTCGGTAACGGTCTTGCTGCAATCACTCACGGCTGGTTCAGCAGCTGGGGCCCACGCCACGGCGTGCCTCAGATGGTGATCGGCCGCAGTGCCTTCGGTCTCCGCGGCAACATCCTGCCTGCAGCTACCTCGACTCTGGTCGCAGGTATCGGCTGGTTCGCGGTTAACACCACCTCGGGTGCGTTCGCTCTGACCTCGCTGACCAACCTTGCAGTGCCTGTCTCGGTGACCATCATCATCGTGATTCAGGTTGTTGCAGCGTTCATCGGCCACAACTTCATCCAGAAGTTTGAGCGCTACGCATTCTTCTACCTCGCAGTTGTCTTCGCGATTGTTAGCTACGTCGTCGTTTCTGGCGCAGCAGCAAATGGCACCTTCGCCGCAGACGCAGGCGCTGACTTCAAGTGGGGCGCATTCAGCGTCGGTGTTGCACTTGCTTACGGCTACACCCAAGGCTGGACTCCGTTCGCTGCCGACTTCACCCGCTACCTGCCAGCAAACTCGTCGCCTAAGGCTGTGGGTCTTGCTGCCGGTCTCGGCAACTTCACCGCAACCACCCTGCTGATGTCGGTTGGTGCGATTGCATGGAGCGGTCTCGTTGGCGAGGGTCTTCCTACCTCGGCATTCGCTGCAGTTCTTCCTGACTGGCTAGCTGTTCTGACTCTCATCGGTATCGCCGTTGGTTCGGTCTCGGCAAACGTTCTTAACATCTACTCGGGCACCATGTCGTTCATCGCTGCTGGCGTGAAGCTCGGCTTCAAGTCGCGTCGCGCGATCATGGTTGTTCTTGCCGGTGTTATCGGCGGCAGCCTGTCGTACCTCGCAGTTGAAGACAACTTCCGTTTCATGTTCGAGCTGTTCCTGCTCACCGTTGGTTACTGGCTGGCACCTTGGGTCGCGATCCTCGTGGTCGACCGCCTGATGCGCAAGGGTCAGAACATCGACGCCCTCATCACCGAAGAGGCAAAGCACAGCAGCATCGCCGGCCCAATCGCCTTCGTTGTAGCTACCGCTGTATCGGTCGCTCTGTTCGCCAAGGCTGAGATGCCAACCGTCCAGTTCTACGGTGCCCTAACCGGCCCTGGTGCTGAGAACGGCGACTGGACTGCTCTCTCGGGCGCACTCCTTGCCGCTGGTTTGTTCTTCGTCATCTCGAAGCTCACCACCAAGAAGTAATCAACTAAACAACAACCAATCGAGAGGCCTCGGCAATGGAATTCCAAAAAGGACAGATCTTCGCTACTGACGAAGAGAAACTTCAGGTTGCTATTGCCGAGGCCCACCTCGGTTTGTCAGAGGGTGGCATTCCTATCGGTGCCGCACTCTTCGACGAAGAGGGTCGCCTGCTCGGCAGCGGCCACAACCTTCGTGTGCAAGAAGGCGACGCCTCGATGCACGGTGAGACCTCGGCGTTCCGCAATGCGGGTCGTCAGCGCTCATACAAGAAGGTCACCCTCGCGACCAGCCTTTCGCCTTGCTGGTACTGCAGCGGACTGATCCGTCAGTTCAACATCGGCCGAGTCATCGTCGGTGACGACAAGAACTTCATGGGTGGGCAGGACTGGGTTGCCGAACACGGCGCCGAGCTGCACGTGCTCAACGACCCAGGTCTCATCAAGCTGATGGGCGACTGGATCGACGCCAACCCGACCCTCTGGAACGAGGATATTGGGGAGGACTGAGTATGGCGGAGCTCTGCTCCGAGAGGCTGTCCGAACCTTGTGCGAACAACCACTGCCCAGACCCAGTCTGGGCTTTCGCATTTAAGCCCCGCTAATATTTCAGAATGACCAAGCACAGCCGCCCGTGGGGCTATCACGCTCCTAACCAGTCGCCAGAAATCGACTGGGAGCTTCAGCCAGACACCATCGCCGTTCGCGGCGGGCTGGCGCGTACCGGTTTTGGTGAGACGGGCGAGGCGCTGTTTATGAACAGCGGATTCACCTATGACTCGGCCGAGCAGGCTGCCGCATCTTTCCGCGACGACGAGGAGCACTTCCTCTACAGCCGCTTCGCAAACCCGACGGTCGCGATGTTCGAGCAGCGCCTCGCGCAGCTTGAAGGCGCCGAGGCTGCGATGGCAACCAGCACCGGAATGTCGGCGATGTTCGCATCCGTCGCATCGATGGTCAAGCAGGGCGACCGCGTCGTCGCATCGCTCAACATGTTCAGCTCTTGCTACGTCGTGCTGTGCGAGATCCTGCCGCAGTGGGGCGTAGAGACAATCCTGGTCGACGGCAACACCGAGGCCGAATGGGCAGAGGCGCTGAACGAACCGACCAAACTCGTTTTCATCGAGAGCCCCAGCAACCCGTTGCTCGGCATCATCGACATCCGTATGGTCAGCGACCTTGCCCACAAGGTCGGCGCGACCGTGATCGTCGACAACGTCATGGCATCGACCGTGCTGCAGAAGCCGCTCGAGCTCGGCGCCGACGTCGTCATGTATTCGGCAACCAAGCACATCGACGGCCAGGGCCGCGTGCTCGGAGGCGCTGTGTGCGGTTCGAAGGAATACATTCGCGGCACGCTGATGCCGTTCATTCGCCACACCGGCCCGTCGATGTCGTCGTTCAACGCCTGGGTGCTGCTCAAGTCGCTCGAGACCATGTCGATGCGCGTCGAGCGTATGTCGTCGAACGCGCTGGCAGTGGCCCGCGCACTCGAGTCGCACTCTGCCGTGGAGCGCGTCTATTACCCGGGTCTCGAGAGCCACCCAGACCACGCTCTGGCTATGCGTCAGATGAAGTCGGGCGGTTCGACCGTTTCGTTCAAGCTGAAGGCCGACCAGGCCGGCGTATTCAAGTTCATGGATGCGCTGCAGGTCATCGACATCTCGAACAACATCGGTGACTCGAAGTCGTTGATCACCCACCCGACCACGACCACCCACCGTCGTTTGACGCCGGAGGTTCGCGAGCAGATGGGCATCACCGAGAGCACCGTTCGGCTTTCGGTCGGACTAGAGGCCGAGGCAGACCTGGTTCGCGACCTGACTCAGGCGCTCGGCAAGCTCTAGGGCTTACTTCAGGCTGGCCGCGATGCGGTCGATGGCCTCGGTGATCTGCACCTTGCTGGCGGCGAAGTTGAAACGCACAAAGTTCTTGTAGTTCGCGCCGCCCATGTCTGGTCCTGGCACTAGCGCCACACGCGCGTCGCGCAGAATCGCGGCGGCAGGGTCATCGCCCAGGTTCAACGCGGTTACGTCCCACAGGCTCAAGTAGCCGGCCTCGGGCAGGTGCGCGATGACACCCGGCAACTTTGCGTGCAGCTCGGCAAGCATGTGGTGGCGGTTCTCATCGAGAGTGTTCATGCATGCGGCGAGCCAGTCATCGCAGTCGTTGTATGCGGCGACCATCGAGAAGGCGCCGAGCAGCGACGAGCGCCAGTGCATGGCCTCGACCGACTTCTTGACCAGCATGCCGACATCGTCCGATTGCCAAACCAGGATGGCTGCCTTGAGGCCAGCGGTGTTGTAGCTCTTGCTGCTAGAGGTCACGCAAACACCAGTGCCTGCGGCGGCATCGCTGACCGACAGGTAGGGCACGAATGGCTCGCCAGCAAACGCCAGCGGCGCGTGAATCTCGTCGCTAATGACAATCACGTCGTAACGTTCGGCCAATAGGGCCAGCTGCTCGAGCTCGGCGCGCGAGTGCATGCGGCCGACCGGGTTCTGCGGGTGGCACATCAGGTAGAACTTGGCGCCGGCGGCAAACGCATCCTCGATTGCAGCAAGGTCGAGCGACCAGTGAACCGCATCCTCGGCCGACTCGTTGCGACGCAGCGGTGCATCGACCAGGCGGAGGCCAACTTCGGCGGTCCAGCCGAAGAATGAGGAATAGACCGGCGAGCTGATGACCACGGCATCGCCGGGTTGCGAGTTGGCACGCATGAATTCGACGGTGGCCACGCCGACATCGGTTGCGACGCGCAGGTTACGCGGGTCGACGGTCCAGCCCCAATGGCGCTCGGCATAGCCCGCGAAGGCCTCGCCCAGCTCGGGGATCGGGCCGAGGTAGCCGAGGTCGTCGCGCTGCACGAAATCGATC
>JACCDO012215888.1_pt1 | contig 20948 bp, 22 predicted proteins | sample 7446101 | NCBI WGS metagenome assembly JACCDO01 (sample SAMN15323440, study PRJNA562643) | freshwater metagenome | isolation source: river surface water | place: USA:Blue River Watershed | collected 2017-08-16
AATATACTTTAAAGATGGTAAAGATCAAAACCCAAGACAATCAAGTTATTGAGCTAGCACAAGAAACAGCATATAAATCAGTTCTGTTGAAGAATCTAGTAGAAGACTTAGGAGATTCAGAGGAACCTATTCCATTACAAAATGTAACATCTAAAACCTTCAATAAAGTTTTAGAATACTTCGAACTTAAAGAACATGAAGATTATTTTGCAAAGATGGATAGAGATTTTTTATTTGAAGTTATTCTTGCAGCAAATTTTCTAGACATAGAAGACCTTTTAGACAAAGCTTGTAAAAAAGTTGCAGACTCTTTAAAAGACAAATCAGTAGAAGAAATAAGGGAAATACTTGGGATCGAGTAAGTTAGAGAATATTTTATCTAGAAAAAGTTGCAGACATAAAGAAAATACTTGACAGTAGTAATCTTATTTAAAAAATAAAAAAGATTACTAGATAAGAAAATGGTCATTAAATATAAAGAATTAAATGTTAAACCAAAGGAAATTACCATAGGTGTATGTAAAGGTAGACCTTTTTGTGAAAATGTTGCATTTTTAAGACAAAAGGGTTTAAAAGTAATCCATGATTTAGATTTGGAATGTGATAAATTTAAAACACGTAATCTTCATATAAAAGATGAAATGTATGATGATATACTCGTGAAATATGTCATTATAAGTAGTCGTGATTTTGCAGATTACTTAAAAAACAATATTGTAGATATGGCAGTAGGTTATGATGATTCACTTTATCATATCCATAAAAAAGATTATAATCTAAAACCTATTGAAGAAAAAGAAGAATCATCAAGTAAAATTTGTCTTTTAGGTAACAAAGGTGCAGATATAAACAATGAAAAAAATAAAATCTATACGGAGTATATCAATTCAAAGTATTATACTAGTATCTTTAAGAATTTAAATGTAAAAGGTACGTTTGTTAAATGCGAAGGTAGTTCTGAGTCCTTTGTGTTGAATGATAAAGATAATTTTTGCATAACTATAGTAGAAACAGGTAAAACTTTGGAAGAAAATAATCTTAAATTGTATCAGACTTTGAGGTATATTAAAATAGGAATATGGTGCAATGTAAGCAACTTCAAAGGATACTTTTTTTACAATAAATGGAATTCGAATATAAGACATCTATTTGTAGATGGTGTGGATGGTTCTGGTAAAGATACATTACTAGATTTGTTATCTGAAGATGATGATTACAAGCATTATGTTTTGGTTAATAGAAGTAAACTAACTGATTTAACAATGTTACATTTTGATTACTTTCCTTCTGAACTAAAAGATAACAAGGAAGACTTATATATTGTATTAGGAGCTTCTGTAGATGAATTAGACGAAAGAATTACTAAAAGAAATACACCGAGAGATATGTATGAAACAGAAGGAGCCCTTTCTTATTATGACTTTAAGTATCAAGAATTGTGTTTTAGATATGGTCTTTATTACATAGACACCTCTTCTTTGACTCCGAATAAAGTAAAAAGTTTGATTTATGATATAATTTTTAAATTAGATACAGCTTATATGTATCCTCAAGTAGATGGTAAATCATTTGATTTTTATAGTTACCCTATTATTACTAGAGGAGAATCTAAAGAAATAAGAAGTTTAAATGATAAGTTTGATGTAATACAATTGATACCTTCTATTTATTCTCATAAAAAGAAAAGAGCAGGAATAATCGAGGGAACTGATTTGTTAAGAATGAAACTTTCCAGAAACATAAGATACTTGCTAGCCAAACATCATATACTCCATACATGGAAGTATATAGGTGACAGTTATATAGTGGTAGAAAAATTAAAAGAAGAACCACCTCCTATAGAAGTAGTTATAAAATCAAGATATGAGGGGACAGATAAGTATAGATATGTAGGTTTAGACAAATACAGAAGTAGATTAACTGGAATGCCGATTGTATTGGAACAAAATTTATATGATAAACTTTATGTGAGATTTGACTGGAGAAATTCTAATCAACATCCAGAAGGAGATGTATGCATGTCTGAAAGTCTTGCTGACCATCTCATAAATGTAACAGATGCTAGATATTTAGCATCTGAAACTTTCCAAATTATACAAAAGTTTTACAAGAAATTAAATATAGAATTGTGGGATATGTGTCTGTTTATTACAAGAGATGGTAAGAGGATTTTTAGTGAGATTTCTCAAGATAACGCAAGATATAAATACATCCCTACTTCGGAAAGTTTAGATAAGGATTCCTGGAGATCTGGTAATTCTTCTGATGATGTAAAAGAAAAATGGACAAAGTTATCAAATATGGTTGACGAGTATACAAAGCTAACTAAATATTGAATTCAATAGGATATAAAATTTTTATTGAATTAAATCATTTCAAATACAAGCTCTATGTTCATAAATGAAAATAGTTTTTCTTCGTTTGTAAGAGAATTACCTTTAGATTCCCATAAATCGTAAAACTCAGAGAAATTCTTTTCTGATATTAATTTGAATCCTTTGACTTTCATATCTTCTATAACCTTCTGTTTATCTACGATGTGTTCTCGTGTAGGTTTATTTAATACTGAATCTTTGATATAAACATCTATTTCATTTTCACTAACTTTTATTATTTTTGAGTTTGAATTATCATGCTCTATTATCTTAGAGCTATCAAAAAATGTGAGTATTACTTTTGTTCCTTTTTTAGAATTTTTTAATAATATTTCTATAAAGTGTTCAAGATTATTGAAGAAATAATGAAAAGCAAATTGACAAACTATTACATCAAACTTATATTTTGAATCTACTTCAGATTTGTTTAAATCTTTTTGGTTAACTTCTATTAAGATGGAGTTTTTCTTATCATCGTATATAGATGCTATTCTTGATTTAGATAATTTTATAGATTCACTGTCAATTTCATATGCTTCAACGTATTTTACTCCTATAACTGCGTATTTTCCAAAATCTCCTCCTTTACCTGAGGCTAAATCCAAAAGAGCTTCTTTATTTTTTGCATATTTTTCAAGTGTAATTCTTTTGATAAAATTATGAAAGCGTCTTAGATGATAAAAAACTGCTTTAGATCTAAAGGAGTACTCTTTTATTTTTTCAAAATCAAATGGATTTTTTATAGCTTTGAAATTGTCTTCTGCAACTGTTATAAAATTTGGTTTCTTTTTATCAACTCGAACATGGAGAGGTAACCATTTTCCTTCTTTGTAATAACATTCTACGATATCATTTGATTTGTATTTAAAGTAGTCTTTTTCAGGGACTTTGTTTTTAGCAAAAAGACTTACTTTATCACCTTTATCTTGAACATAAAATGAAAATATACCTTCTCGTTTTTTTATAAGGAAATCTATTGTAAGTTTTTCCAATTTTTTCCATTTAAGTGGAAAGGAATTGAAGTAATCTGTTTTTGCTTTTACAACAATTATACCATCTTCATATTTATCATCTAAAGAATCTCTTAATGAGGTTAATGAAGTATAAAGAATACCGTATAAGTATTCTTTTATATAAAGACGAGTTCCAAATTTTTTATCATCGTAAATTTTACATGTTTTAAATATTTTTTTGATGAACTCTATTCTGTTTACAATATTTTCTTCTGTAGAAACTAAATCAAAGGCATAGTAACTTCCTAAAAAGAATTCGCCATCTATCAAAAAAGATTCTTTTAACGAGCAAAAGTAAGGGATTTTTTTGAAATCCACAAGGTTATTTGACATAAGATAACATTGTTTGTTAAATGCAAACATAACAAAACGCTTTCCATCTAATTTTTTAGTACAAGCATAATCTTCTTCTTTATTTAATTTTTCCAAAGTTAAAGTTTCTGGTTGAATTCCTATGAAACGATGTTTCATTTCACTAAAGGTTTTCTTATAAAAACCTAATGCTTCTGATTGTTCTTTTCGAGAGATTATGAGTTCAGAATCTTGAAGAATATTAAGTATAAGATTGATGTTTTTCATAAATGTTTCGAAATCAGTTAAGGATTCAACTTCTATAGACATATCACCATCCGATGTCCTGTCTAAATCAAAAACAAGAAGGTCTTTATATGCAAAGGATATTCGAAGTCTTTCCTTTTTTCTAACTTCTTTCAGACTCTTTTTATCTACTGAACTCAAGGGGGTTTCAGAAGAAAAAGCAATTCTAACGTCATATTCTTTGATGTCAAATGTTTTTATTTTCTTTTTTTCCATGAAAAGAGATTTCTTGTTTTCTACTATCTCTTTTATGTTGTTTTCATATTGAATTATTTTTTGATTTCTTTCTTTCATGCTGTAAAAATCCTTTTTGGAAAAGAAAAAGTTATAAAGTCTTTTGTATTGTTCATAGTTTATTTTTGGTTCAAATGTTTTACCAAAAGAACCAAATCTAGCCTCTATTTCTACTTTGTCTTTTAGAGATTGATTATAAACAGCGAATAGTTCTTCACGGGATTCTATGAGTTTGGGATCCATATTTCTAATATAAGAATAAGGATTTAAATTTCATTTTTTTTCTTTAGTATAGTTACTATGACTACTATAATCCCAGATTTAGAACCTATAATTTCTCATCCAAGTTTCTTTCAGACGGATGTTCACTTCAAGAAATTACAGTTAAGAGATATGGAAGACTATGAAAACTATAGAAATAACTTAGTAGATGGAAAAAGCCGTAAAGACCAGGATATGACAGAATTAGAAACTTATGATGCACCTTATAAAGGTATAATTGGAAGTATACAAGAGTTGTCTCCTTTTTCTAAAATATACTTTTCAAAAGACAACGTATCCTGGTTGCAAAAAAACATAAGATATGAAGTATACAAGTTATCTGATAAAAGATATGTCATCGACCCTCAGGATGAAACAAATTTACTCATAATAATGAAAGCTATATATCTTCAGAATTCTAAAAATCCAAGAAATACATCACAATACGGAGAGGAATTGTTGCGACTCAATAGATTAGTTTTGAATCAGTCTGTTCCTGACATTATAACACAGTTGCAACAATATGATGCATACATAAGGGACATATCAAGGAATCCTATTCCGATTGGTTTACCTCAGAATACTAGTATAACAGGGACAAAGAACTACAGGGGATTTTCCGATGCATTAGGAATCAATACAATTTAAAAATATATAGTTAATTAAAGAAAGAGATTGTCAGATATAATCTAGATTGTAAGAAATATTCTTCTAAACATAAACAACTGGTTCTAATAGATACTATAAGAACTTGTATGAATTTTGAGTGGTTGGAAGATTTAACTCCGAAGTATTTATTTTATGAAGGTTAATCACATCAAATTTAAAAACATATTTACAAGATGAATATGGAAGTTTATTTTGCGTGGCCTTTTAGTTATAGTAACTTTAGTATAATGTATAACAGTATAATTATTACAAGTATTCGAATTATATCAACTAATTCGACTATTTTCTCTATATCATAACCTCTATTTTTTGGATAGAGTTTCTTAAAAAGATACATAGCATTACTCATAGCAGATTCCATAGAAGTAAAGTTATATCTTGATTGGCCGTTATGCGTTCCTACAGTATAAGCATTAACATAATGAGGAGACTCAAAAGGTATATACTCTTCTTCTGTTGTTTTAAAGAAAGCTGTATCAGTGTCTTTCCATTTGTTATTTTCTTTTATAACGCCTGGAGAAACTATAGCTCTATAATAAAGAGGTAAATTTGGAAATATTTTCTTTAATTGGAAATAAACTTCGTTTATCAGTTCTTGTTTAGAAGAACTATCTGCGGTTTTACCTGTTATCTCGGATTTTATATCTGTTTTTGTAATAACTGTACTTATAACCATTTTTGATTCCATCTTCATGTAATCTGTCAAAACAATGAATCCAACTCCCCATTGGGAACGAGGTATCCCCCATTTATCTTCAATTTTGACATAGTGATTAAAGTGAAATACTATAGGTATATAATTCATGTAATTTGTTTCTTTAGCAAAACGATTGAAATCACTTCCAAAAACGGAGGGTAATTTTGAAAGTGTCTGGGGAGGTATAGCAAAGATAAACTTTTTTGCATAGTAGTTAGTTTCATTACAGGTTACAGATATTATCTTATTGTATTCTCTTTTGATGTCTGTTACTTCTGATTCTTTGATTATTTCAACCCCCCTTTCTTCAAGTTTTCTTTCAATAAACGGAAAGAATTTCATGTCTAACGGAGCATTCGGTTGGTAAACACCATAGAATATTTGCTGATTTACTAGTGATAAAAACTCAAGAAGAGAATACCTCGAGTAATCTCCTCCATCTGTTAATCTACATAAGGAATCTATATAATCAATTGTTTTTTGGGAAAACTGGTGACTTTCCATGAAGCTTTTCATAGTAGTGTGTTTTCCGTGTTTTGAATTGAATGTTAGTTTCATTATTTCTAAAGAGAGTACCAATGATTCTCTCGCTTGGAGTATACTAGATATTGATTCTTTCGCAATAGAGAGCAATCCGTATTTATATGGTATAAAAAAGTCATCGAAGTCGCTTCCCATGTCTTTTAATAAAAACTTCAATGTCTTGTATGAATCGGAATATACACGAGGTCCATGTTCACTAAATAGGAACAAACCCGATTCACTGTCATATACTCTTCTTACTCTATGGCATCCACCTATATTTTCCTCCTTTTCTAAAAGAAGAACTTTATTACCTTCTTTTACCAACAGATACGCTAGAGTTATACCAGCAGGTCCTGCACCTATTATTGCGTAATCATACATATAAAGTTAAAAAATAAAAAATTAACATAATAATTTTTATCATGATAATTTCTATATGTATACCTTCAGATAACCGTAGGAGAGGGGTTTACCTGAGAATAGCAAAGGCAATCTTTACTGCTCCACTTAGAGCATTTGCTGCATGAGCATTCGAAACTCTAATAACAAAGGAACCATCTGCTACAGTACCAGCAGCAACAACCGGAATACCATTTGTAGCATATGTACCAGCATAATTATTAAGACTTACAAGAATTTTATCAGTAGATTTTACTGCAGAATTTGTTACTGTAAAAGAAGCAGTAGTATTCGCTGCAGCAGATTGTGAAAAAGTGGTTATCACACCACTTGCAGCATTAATAGTAACACCAGTTGTTACACTCGTAAGTTGTGTAACAGTGCTAGAAGGAAGAGCGAGACTATCGCCTATAACAAGTTGAGAAGCATATTCAACAACACGTGTAGATTGAGAGTTAGACATTGTTATAATATAAACCAAGAAAAAAAATAAAATTAAATGGAAGGTTTCCTACAAGTCTTTGTTTTATCAGAGCAAGATGCTCTTATTTTTTCATAAAATTTACAGACATCCTCAAAAGGAGGGGATTTTTTTGTTTTGAATTTTCCTGGATTCTCCTTTTCCTGTTTAAGAAGTTTCTTATTTACCTTATCTTTTATGAGGTAAACCCAATACATTAAACTTGTTCTTCCTTTGAGATACCCATGTATTGGTAGTTCTTTGATGAACTTTTTATAACTTCTTCTACAATATTTACAAGGTAAAATGTACTGAAAATTTTCAAAGAATTCTTTATGTTTCTTCATTTTAGAAACATGAAGTTTGTTTTTCATATCAATTTGTTGAGGATAGTTAGCAGCTATCGTAAACATAGAGAACCATAGTTTAGGGCCCCACTCTTTTGTATCCATTAAAAGAAGATTAGAAAATAATTTCAAAAAAATAATCGTTTAATTGCGACGAGTAAAGCAAGAACTATCACAGATATTCCTATATAAATTAAATAATCATCTATACATTGAGTAATTTTTCTGTACATTGTGTTCCTCCGTTAGTTCCAGGAGTACATTTTCTTGTTCTTTTTGATAGTCCATTTATACATTTTCCATCGGACCATTTGAATATAACTTTATATCTCCTATATATAAAAATTGTTCTCTTTCTAATCTTATTTTTTTAATGTGTTTTATAAAATATTCTCAAAAAAATTAACAAATTTTGCTTCGAAGTTTCTCTGTAGAGTACCGGGTACTACTACTGATGTTTCTTTGCTTATAGAAATGTAAGTTTTAGTAATAGATTTACCGCTTCTGTCCTTTTCTGTGTATGTAAAATTCAGATTGAGTTTAAATAGATCGTTTGTCAATTTTTTTAGTTTTCTTTTATCAAAAATGAGGTGATAACCATTCTTTGTTTCTATACAGAAAAAGTAGCCTTCCTTGAATTTGAGAAACATCTTTTGAAATTCTTTTACGAGTGTTTCTTCTTTTGTATCAATATCAAACATTACAAGAGATTTATTATCACTGCAACGATGAAGATAGTTTTTAGAATTGAGCAAGAGTTTAATGAAGTTTACATTAGTTGAGAACATGATATTTTTAGTAATATCATTCATGTATTCATTAAGAGCATGTTTAGCATTCCTAGGATTTATATTGAAATAAACTGTAGCCATTTCTTTTTCATATTCATCTAAAAAGACACGGTGTAACCAGTTATCTAACTTTTCTTCTTTTAAATCTCCGTAAGAAACACAGTTTCTACTTATTATGGTTTTACCTCTTTTTATTCGAGTATCTGTTTCTTTATCTCTTAGTACCAGCATCATATAATAAGACAATTCCGAATTATTATATAATTCCATAAGAGATATGAATTGGTCTACTTGAGACTGGTTATAAACTAAACTTAGAGCATTCATTAATACAGTATGTAGTTAAACTTTTAAATTAGTTTATATGATAAAGTTTAAAAATAATTTTATAGATTACTTACATACAATGGAATCAAGTAATCCCAAAAGAGAAGAAGAACTTAGGCAGAAAAAAAAGACAAAATTGTTCAATAAAATCTATGTTGAAATGCAGAATGCTATGAACAGTTCTTTTAAAAAGAAGTTTAAAGTACACAATGTATCTAGCTATCGTTCTCTTTTGCAATTTGAAAAAGCAATTGACTCTAACTACAAAATGTATGAAAACCATGATGAAGCTTTATTTGAAAAGAGCATTATACTTCAAAGACTTTTTTACACAAAACCACAGTTAAGCAATAAAAACAAAGAAGTTGTTTGGAAATATATCCAAACGATGTATTCTCTTGTCAAAGAAGAAAATAAAGAAGTAGTTGTATCACCTAAGAAAGAAGGTCTAGAAAGTCTCGTAGAATCTCTTATGAATAATGAAAGTTCTGGTTTTAAGTCAATTGTAGATGATATTTCCCTTCAGTTACAACAAGCTACCCTCGGAAAGGATATAAATGAACAGAGTATTGTAAATGACCTTTTGTCAGGCAATCTTCAATCTTCTGGTATAGATTTCAAGAAGATAATAGAAAGTACTTCTAAGAATCTAGAAAAAAAGATAAATGATGGAGAGATAGACAGAGAAGAGATAATGAAAACAACTGATAAAATTAAGAATACTTTGAATTTACAGTAAAGAACTAACCATGGTTATTAGGTAAATCGTATCTAATTACAATATAATCTCCAAAATTGGAGATATAATCTGATACATTTTCCGTATTTATGAAGTAGTCTTCATTTAATTTTGTAAGTTCATTAACCATCTGAACAAAAGTTTGAGGGTCTTTTGTATGTTTTTTAAAAAAATCATGTTCCTTTTTAAATTCAAGAGGATTTTTAAAGAAATTAAATATACGAAATCTATAATGACTATCTGCTATCATTATAGCAATATTTTGGTATTCTTCACTTTCTTTGTCTATGTTTATTAAAAAACATGTTTCAAATTTTAAGTCGTTTTCTTTAGGTCTTTTAAACTCTGTAAAAATTTTCCAACAATATATAGATGATTTCAAATTAGTTTCAACAAGTTCTTTTAAAAAGTCTTCTATATTGTCTTCTTTGTAATCTACTAAGTCTTTCAATGACTCTGTTAAAACATCCACTTTTTCTTGATTTATAGGTTTAGTTCCTACAACGAATGAATATCCTACTCTTTCTAACATTATATAATCGTCTTTTTTACTATAATCAAAAAATTTCATATCTTTTAAATCATGTTTACTTTTTTCTATACAATTCATACATACAATATACTCGGTAATACGAATTTTTGACTTTTTTCTCGCATTCATTGCAATGTACAGATGTTATGTACATTGGTGTTTATTCCCTTTACGTATTCCGGGTTTAATTCGTTAAATAGCATTATACTTAACTTAAAAAGTTACTTTTAAGTTAGATATATGTTACCTTTAGAAATAAGATACAAAATAATAGAAGATTTACCTTTTGATAAGATAGTTAATCTTTCGGATTATATAGCAAAAAGAATATACACAAAATGTGAAGCAGACATAGAGTTATTTCTACAAAGAGGTAATTTAGATGTAATAAAATGGCTTTATTCTCAAAAGTTACTAAATGATTTTTTTTATCCAGATGATTTTTTGTTACATATGGTTGAGTTTGATAATCTTAATGTAATCAAATGGATGTATGAAAACAAGATAGGCAATTGCCATAAATATACTTTAATGGAAGCTTATGAATGTTCAGATGAAACGATTTTATTCTTACATGATTCTTACAAAGTGTGTTCAAATGGTTTAGTAAATAGATTATTCTATAATCGAAGACTAGACTTGGCAAAAAAACTTTATGATTGTTGTAGATGTACAAGAAGTGCTTTAACAACTGCATGTTATGGTGGAGATCTAGATATTATAAGATTTCTTTTTGACAAAAGAGTATCCTTTTATGATAGAAGAGATGGAGAACTAATAGATGCAGCCGCTTCTAAGGGTCATTTAGATACTGTGATGTATTTATATCAAAATACAGATGAAAAGAGTACGGTAGCAGCTATAGATTTTGCAGCAGAATATGGTCACTTTAATGTAGTAAAATGGCTAGACCAGAATACCGAGGTAGGATGCACTACAAAAGCTATAGATAAAGCATCAGAAAGAGGAAATTCAAGTATAGTTGAATATCTTGTGATGAGAGGACACCCGTGTACTGAATACTCTATTATTAAGGCAAGAAGTAATGGACATCAACAAATAGTTCATTTTTTACAAGAAAATGTAAAAAAATTCGAACCTTATCGAGATTACCCTTTATATGGGGTATTATTTTAACTAGTGGGATGCATTTTTTTTCTTTTTTTATATTATACATATAATAAAAGAATGTCTATTCCTCAAAATACTGTAAAAACAGACGAAATTTGGTTTAAGGAGATATCTCAACTATATAGAATAGATAGACTGACAGAGTTTTTTCCTCATAAGTCACAAACTCAAGAAGAAAGACTTAACTCTATAGCAAGATTGGGTATATATTCTGGTATTCTTTTAGCTCTTTATAAAAGAGACTACATTCAACTTGTATGGTCATTTATAATATTAGTATTTACTCTATTCGTTTATAAGACTGAGGAAAAGAAAGAAAAGATGACACCTGAAGAAAAAAAAGAAAAACCCAAACCTACGCTCAATAATCCTTTTATGAATCCAAATATAACAAACTTTGGAGTAAAACCAACTAAAGAACCTGTTCCAGATTATTCTCAAGATACAAAAGAAGCAGAAATACTTCGAGCAGAAGTAGAAGATAAATTTAATTACAATCTCTATAAGAGTATAGATGACGTATATGATACCATGCACGGTAGAAGAGATTTCTATACTGTTCCTAATACAGATGTCCCAAGTAACCAAGAAAGGTTTTTAGAATTTCTTTATGGTGATATGAGGAAAAACTGTAAGAGTGATACAACTGTTTGCGAACCATATTCAGATTTAAGAGCAAATCCTTTTATCTTTCCAAATCCAAAGGATAATCCTACAGTTTCTGGTCAAGCTTTAAATGTTTTGCCTAAATAATAATCGCAATTTAAAGAAAAAAAATCATGTTCATGTTATTTAATTTTAAATAACATATTAACAACCATTCGATACCATTTATTCAGGTAAACGACCTCTGTCCAGGCCACTAACAAGAGTATTTTCTTTGAGTAACTTTTGACATTCGCATAATTCATCTGAACTTCTCAATTCATTTACAACACACATACCATTATTCCATTTGCAGATATCCCTTGAATATTCGCACTTTGGTTGTCCTGCATCGGAATATACCTTTGTATCTCCTTTTGCTCTACAATATTCATTTATTTCAATCCATTTTACTTCAGAGAGAGATTCTTCTTTATACAATACAGAAGTATGCACAGGGCCACTTATTTCGGTGTAATTGCATTTGTAAGCTAAACAAGACACATAGTTTAACAGTAAGACTAGCATTCTTCTATTGATAAAAGTGTTTTTGTTTTTAAGTTCATTGAAAGTGTTTATGTCTCAATCCTATAAATCCTCCTTTATGATTATTTTTCGATAGATGAGGATTAAAGTCAACTTTTGTTATATCTTCTTATTTCTATAAGAGATATTCCTACTACGGATAGTTTTACTATATCTTTTGTATTCATTTTGTAACATGAAAATACCTATAAAAATTTCATTTTTTTATAAGTATATTTTATAACAATGACAAACAAACCTATAAAGAACTATCCTGGGCTAAATCCTCCAAATGGATACAAATTAAACCCTTTTAGCAATAACTGGATTCATTGTCCAGATCCAAAAGTAATCAATCCAGAGACAGGTAGATGTGTAAATCCTGATTCTAAAACTCTTAAAAAATCAGTAGTTTCTTCGTCCAAGAAAGTTTCGCCGAAACCAAGTAAGTCTACTAAGAAGATTTCTCCAAAATCTACTAAAAAGAAAGAAACAATTATGCAAAAAATATTAAAAGATTATATGATGGAAATATCTCAGATAAATAAACTAGCAGGAAAAAAATCAACAAGTTACAAGAGCAAGAGTAAGAGTAAGAAGAACAGGAGTAAGAAAAGGAGACATTCTATTTAACTTATATCAATACCTACAAGAGAATCTACAAGTACAGTTGTTATTCCTTTTATCTTTTTGACAGCGTTTACATTGAAATCAAAGTCATCATAAAATATAGCTTGAGACGCTTTAATATTATAAGTTTTTAATATATTCTTGATAGTTAATTCTTTAGGAGATTGTATATAATAATTTCCTTCCCAGTATCTATATATGTTTGGTGTTTTCAAAATTTCCCTATTCATTCTATAGTATTGGTCCATGTTTATCATAACCGGACTGTATACTTCTGCAAAAAGACTTATAAAATCTCTACTTAAACCTCTCAATACATCTAAGGGTCTTAAGTTATGCGATACGACAATAAGTATACAGCCTTTATCAACTAAATCCTGCATCCAATCGTAAAGCCTTGTTTCATAATCTAATTTTTTTTCAGAAGGTTTTCCTCCAAGGCTTATAACATCATCTAAATCAAATATGTGTAGTAGTTTTTCCTTTTTCTTTCTCAATCTCATTTCTAGTGATGTGTTTATTTTTTTAAATTGTTTGCTTTCTTTATAAGTCTTTCCAATTCGTCTATCTTGTATTCTAGTTCTGTTATATGTCTTTCCAATGAACAAGTTATACATGTCATTTCATGTTCTTTTGAACACTCAAGACAATAAACTTTATGCTTTAATATTTTTAAGACGTCTATCAGTTCTCCAATATCTATATCTGGTTCGTCGTCATAAAGAGGGTTATAACTGAGTTGTTCGATTAGTGTATTTACTTTATCTATTAATTTCATAAATAAAGTAAATATAATAAATTTAGCTTGCAAACGTGTCGATAACTTTAGTTCTTGGTTTTTTCCTATATTTGTCAAATACTCCAAATATATCTTCTGCTTTAGATATCTTTTTTGTTTCAGGGTTATATTCAAAAGGTTTTCTTCCATAACTTTTTTTATCTTCTTCATAACACCATTCTGATGCATATGAAATATTTGCAGTGTCGTCTATGAGATGAGGAAGAAAACCTTTTTTGGTAAATTCGGCCAATCCAAAATCCCACAGTATAAATACATAACCTTTATTGGGTATATAATACGTTTTATTTTTTATTTTATATTTGAATACCCCTCCTTTCTTGACGTTAAATACAATAATATTTTTCCAATGTAAGTCATCATGATGAACTCCTATATACTTATTAAGACAGTAAGAACCATGAAATATTTGAAAGTAGGCACTATCCAGTTCTTCTTTTGTTCTTGTTTTTTTAAACAACCAGGCCCTGAAATCACCTCCATTTGCGAATTCTGATGCAAATGTTACAGAGTCAGTAGTCACGTTGTATCCATAAAAATAAGGTAAATTTTGCGTAATCTTTTTGTTAAGTAATCTATTACACATGAGCATTGTATATATTTCTATGAATAGCTTTTTAGCTTTTATGAGGTTTTTAGACGAAGCATTCACGAAATCTACTATTAATTTAGGAGTTTTTACGTTTTTATCTACCTTTTTGACAAGTCTAAAGTGACACTTGTTTTTTATGTTAGGAAAACATGCTCTATATACAGAACCATACTTTCCTTTAGCTAAGAACTTTAGTTGTTTTATTTTAGAATAACTATAAGGGTTTGTTGAGTAAGTCTTGTTGTTAATTATACGTGTATTGAGGTTGTTTTCAACACAACTCATTTCTTTTAAATTATAAATTTTGTTGTTTTTACAATAATCTCCCATATTATTTATTGTAAATCAAGAAAATAAAAAGGAATTAATTATACCCTCCAAGGGGTCTCCTGTAACAGTTGTGATGTAGTTAATGTCGCAACATTTCAATAAATATTTTATCTTTTCCTCTATATCTAGAGATTCTTTTTCGGAATGAACTCTTCCTACTTGCATATAAGGGAGTTCTCTGTTTCTTTCGATGAATATGTAAATATTGTTCTTAAACTCTTCCATTCTATCTAAAACTGTCTGTGCTGTTTTAAGAGTATTTGAAACATTGTCTTCATTATAGTAGTTGTAGAAAAGACCCATAAAAAGAGGAGAATCACATATAATATAATCAACTTGACCATAAACGCTCTTTAAAATTACATATTGTTTTTCACAAACATAGTATTGATTGTTAAGTTGATCCATTTCATTCTTCCATACTAAATCCTTTGCAAATTCTGTTATGTATTCTACGTCTAAATGTAATTTTTTTAGATAAACAAATAGTTCACATGCAAGAGTACTTTTACCTGCACATGGACTTGCAACAATATTTATAATTTTAGTTTGTTTAAAGGTCATTTATATCTATTGTAAATTTTATTTTAACTTTATTCATCTTCATTTCTACTTGCAAAATAATCCTTTATATCTAAAAGAAGTTGTTTTGGACAACGAGGAGAAAGTATCATTAACCCTCTTTCATCGTATGTTATGTCAGTATAGGGGTCGATTTTTATTTAAATATACATCATAGCATGAAGAGGTTCTTCTTGTTTTCTGAGTATCAAATCAACTAACTCGCGGTCAATATGGATAATTTCTCCTTTTCTATACTTAGAAATATCTACTTTTTCATAACTAAATCCTTTTGCTATTACTTCTCTTTTTTCTTTTGTCAGACCCTCCATATGAAGAATAGTGTTTATCTTTGAAATGAGAGTCGTAATATTTTTATTGATACTTCTCATTCCCTTGTCAGCCTTTGTTTTTACATTGATTATATATCTGATAGTGTCATCGTTAAAATTGATGTTCTCCCTTATTATTCCTATGTTTTTACATATTTCAGGGATACTAAACCTTTTTACTATTTCAACCTTTTCCTGAAAGGTTGATTCCTTTATTTCTATTACCCTCAATCTGTTTAAAACAACAGGGTCTATATTCTGAGAAGAATTAAAGCTTACTATAAAGAATACTTTTGAAAGGTCAAGTGAAATATCACCAAAATAACTATCGTGAAATTCCATGTTTTGTTCTGGGTCAAGCATATGAGTAAGAACTCCATTGATGGCTATAAACTTCTCTGATTCAGGAGAAGAGATCTTGTCTATTTCATCTAAATAAATAATACAGTCTTTATATTTACTTTTTGCAAGAGCATCGTATATTTTTCCAGGCTTAGAACCAACATAAGTATAATCATGTCCTGTAAGAACAGATACATCATTTAATCCTCCAAAAGAAATTTGATTAAAGGGCAATCCGAGGGTTTTACCTAGAGCTCTTATAAATCTTGTATTATGGGTAACAATAAAATCATTTATTACATACCTGTAATTTCCATCTAATGTGAATCCAAAGTAATCCCCTTCTCCTTTGTTAGTTATCTGTATAATTTCTGGACACAACCTAGGTTTATACATATGAGGTTTGAGGATTAAATGGGCATTATCCTGGATATTAACTATATACACAGAGTTGATTATTTGTTTGTCGCATAAAATTCCAAGACTATTAATTATCCACAGGAGGTCATCTGCAACTTCTTCATGATGAATAAAGAATTGTATAGTATCGTTTAAACCATTGTAATTACCGCACTGTTGAAGAAAAGCTCCCAATACTTGTAGCCTAACGGTGTATGAATTTATCTTATATTCATCAGGTATTTTCTTTAGTTTTTTTATATCATATTGGTTCTGTATCCAGTCAGCCCATTTATAGGGAAAGTCTACTGAAGCGGAGTATCCTCTATATTTGTGTTGTATTGGGTTTGACAATCCTATATAATTTTTTAAAGATATTTCAAGAATACCTTCTTGTGCGTTTCTTGGGATTAAACAAAGAATATGTTCACTGTTGACTGTATATGTCTTACCAGATAACCGGTGTTTGATTTCATATAGAGTATCTTTTCCTCTCCCAAGATTGGTTACCTTTCTAGGAGTAGAATCATCTCCCATTAAAGAATCTCCTATTTGGATATCTTGAACCATTTTATATGAACCATCGTACATCATTATAGGTGTGTCTTTTGCGTGACATTTACCTATACCGGGAGGTCCATGTAGAGCAAGTATCTGTGATTTATAATTTGGGTTGTTTATTTTACTTGTGACAAAGTCTATTATTTCTTCTTTTGTTTCCGTGTGACCATATACTGTTTCATCTAAATTTTTTCTTAAATCTTCAACTATATTTTCTTTATTCTTCATGAAATTTGATTCTTTAAGAGGTATTTTCAATGCTTTTTTGATGTATGTTTTTATTTTTTCTTTATCTGTTACGTTTTCTAATTCAGATACTAAAAGAGCTTTTCTTTGCAAATCAAAATCAGAATCTAGTATTTGATTAAGAATAGATTCTTGATTATTATCATGTAATTTTTTAATCTCTTGGAGGGTTTTTTCTCTTTGTATGTCTATTTTAGTTTTTTTAGAAGGAGGTTTCTTTTTACTTTTACTCTTGTTATTGCTATACCCGTCAAAAGAACTTCCTGGGAAAATAACAACAACCTCTGTTGAGTAATCTATTTCCGTATCACTGTAAACTATTACTTCTTCCTCTGTAGAATATTCTTGAGAATCTGTCTCTTCTGATTCGGTAGAATATTCAGAAGTAGAATCTTTGCGTCGTTTCATTTAACTAATTTAAAAAAGAATCTTTAACTTGTAGTAAATGTGTTATAATACAACAAACTCTTTGGGGACATTGGATATTTGGACAAATAGAATATTTTATGATAGTTTTAGTGACTCTTCTTGGAGAAATTCTTTTATGGTAGATACTTGGAATAACTCTCGATTTTGTTGTTCAGATCCTCTTGTAAGCCCTACATATAACAGTGTTGATAATGTAATCGAATCTGATTATCTAATAATGAGAGTTACTCCGACAAAAGGAGAAAGAATTATTGCGTATTCTTCAAGTATAACTTCTTGGAGAGATGACTTTCTATATGGTTCGTTTAGAATGTCAGCAAAAATGCCAGCAAAAGAAGGAACCTCTTTTGGATTTTTCTTTTTCTATTCTATCTCAGAAGAAATAGATGTAGAAGTTCTTGCTCATGAACAAATCGAAGGTAAAATAAGAATTAGTATACAACCAATTATAAGAGACAATTTAGATAGAGCTAGCAGTCTGTCACAAAAGGTTATCACTTTGAATAAACCTCTTTCCGAAGACTTCATAGAATATAGATTTGACTGGTTTAAAACACGAGTAGATTTCTTTGCAGATGGGGTATATTACTATAGTTTAAATGTAAATATTCCTTCTCATCATGGTAAAATTGTGATTAATCATAGAACAAATGGCAACCCTAAATGGTCAAGAGGTCCTCCCCAAACCTTTTCTGATATTCGAATAAAATCATTTGACCTTTACTTTAATTCATCGGATTCTATAGAATGTAAAGGTATAAACTACTCTGATAGAACTATAAACATACAAAGAGAAGAGTGGAAGAAATATTTACCGATTATCGTTATAGGTTCTATTGTATTTCTGGTAATTACCCTAGCTGTAGTAGTAAATGTATATAGAAAACTCCATCCACAAAGACCCTCCTCTATCATTAGAAGAAATATAGAAGAGTCACATAGAGACTTGGAGATATCACAAAGAAGACCTTAGCAAAGAATGACATTTTTTACATACGGAGTAACCCTTTGTAGAAAGATAACATTTCACATCATCCACCTTACATATCATACAATAATCTATAATGGTTTCTTCTAAAATTGAAGTTAAAATTTCTGGAAGGCATTCGAATCGACTTATTGAAAACTCTTTTCCGTTTACAATAATCTTCTTTACACAATCATTACATAAAGATTCTTTATGACATAAATTACAGTCATTCTCAGCACGGTTAGGGCAACCACAATCACACTCGCATGTCCATTGAAAGTAACACGTAGTATATTTGCTTTCGAATTGTTTATGAAAGCATGTATTCGGACACTGGTTATCTATACAATTACATTTCATGTTTAAAATAATAAAAATATTATTTTAAATTCGTAAGTATTAATAAAATTTAAGATCACAATCAATACAATAGTAATGGACTATACCAGTATTGAAGTGTGGATGTTCTTCATTAAAGCATTTGGGACAATTTTTGATTTCAACTGGTGATAACCGTGTACTCAATTTTTGACAATTTAGACAGTGAAACACTAAAAAACCATCCATAAATGTAGGGGTAGTAGTTTTACCCTTACAATGGTCACAAACTGTTTTTTTGAGATTTTCAACTAATTTTTTAGATTCCATGACTACATATTTTTTCATTTTTTTAAATTAGAAAACAAAAGAAGCTAATGAAAAAGCCAGATAATTTGTAGAATTTTTTAAATCCCCTCCTATCTTTCCTTTAGTTGAACCAAACTGAAGAAAATCCGATATTTTCTTCACGTCTACCTTTTCATCAGGATATGCATCTAATACAAGACTTACAACTCCGCTTACATGAGGGCAGGCCATAGAAGTTCCACTCATGTAACCTACTTTTCCTCCAGGAAGAGTAGAAAGAATGTCAACACCAGGTGCAAAAATATCCAAACAAACACCCCAGTTAGAAAATCCAGCGATAATGGTATTTCTATCCGTAGCTCCAACTGTTATAGCATTAGGAGAGGAAGAAGGACTTCCTTCGCATGCATCATTGTTTTCATTTCCTGCTGCAACAACTACTACAACCCCTAAGTTCGTTATCTGTTCTACAGCAGAATTAAGAGCGTTACTTTTACCTCCGCCAAGAGACATATTGATGACTTTTTTCTTTTTATCCTGTTTAGCTACCCAGTCTAATGCCTTGATTATTCCTGATACACTTCCACTTCCAGAACAACTAAGAACTTTGACAGAAACAAGAGAAGTATTCTTAGCTACTCCATAAGTTTTAGAACCAATTGTACCAGCAACGTGAGTTCCATGAGGATGTATGCAACCTTCAGGTGGTTCTGAATCAGCTACATTTATACCCCAGAAAGCTCTTCCTTCAAATTCAGGATTATTGATGTCTATACCTGTATCTAAAATGTAGTTCCATACATCGCTACCAGCTAAATCTTGATAGAAATACATGGAATTAAGCGAATTACTTCTCTGGTCAATTCTATCAAGCCCCCATATGGGATCTCTCTGTAATTGATATCCATCTAATGATACTTCTCCATCTTCTTCTATACCCAATACTCCTTGTAATCCAGTAGGAGATTCATCGCTTTCTATGAAATCATACCTCAAGTTTCCTACAACAGCTGTATCTTCTGTTAAAAATTCACGTATATCTGACTGAGGTAATTCAGATACTACTATAAATTTTTTACTAAACACACATACACACAAAAGGAAATATCTAAACATTTTGTGTATATTTCAAATAAAAAAAAATCTTTAATTAATCTTGTATCTTTTCTAAGTCATCTAAAATATTTTCAATGCTTTTTTTCTTTTCTCTTGAATTAGAATAGCTTGCTTGATGATATTGTCTTCTTCGTCTGTGTTCATATGAAGATGTATAAAATTACTTTTAACCTAAAAAAATATTCTTATATAATATTAATAATGGACGTAAGATCAATCATCTATAACTTTAAACCTGACAATAGACCTATCACAAATGACACGTACGTATCACGTGTAGAAAAAATAATAAGCAATGGTATAGACCCAGAAGATTTCTATAAGGTAAGAGAGTATCTGGATGGATTTGCTTACAAAACCAAGAGAAGTTACTATATTGCATTGGTAGTTTATCTTAAAGCTATCGGTAAATCTTCCGAAAAATATGACAAGTGTATCAAGGAAATGGGTAAGCAAATTGAAGAACAAGACAAGAAGAACGAACCAACTGAATCTGAAAAAAAGAATATAGTAAAACGTGATGAAATAGAATCAATTTTACAAAATCTAAAGGAAAATATAATAAAACTTGAACAACAAAACAAATACAATATGAAATACTTCCGAACAATTCAAAACTACCTTATAATAAACCTTTACTTTCTTATTCCTCCTATGAGAAATGATTACGTATTGGTTGATGTATACGAATCACTTCCGGTTATCATAACTAAAGAAAGAAATTACATATCGTTAGAAGATGAAAAA
>JACCDO011057442.1_pt1 | contig 20943 bp, 15 predicted proteins | sample 7446101 | NCBI WGS metagenome assembly JACCDO01 (sample SAMN15323440, study PRJNA562643) | freshwater metagenome | isolation source: river surface water | place: USA:Blue River Watershed | collected 2017-08-16
ACTCACTCACTCACTCACTCACTCACTCACTCACTCACTCACTCACTCACTCACTCACTCACTCACTCACTCACTCACTCACTCACTCACTCACTCACTCACTCACTCACTCACCTATAGGTAAGTTTGTGTTGTTACTAATGTCAGTACTACGCGGTGAGCTACATTTACTGTATGAAGAGATACTGTGTAAATACGACGTGACTGAAGTAAAAGAGTCAACAGCTGCATCTAGCAGTTATATTGACACAGCAATTGCAAATGTAAATAAGAATATAGAAAAAAGAAATGAGCGCATATATCGCATGATAAACACTTGTTGTAACCTCTTAGATACGACATTATTGCTGCTTATCGGCGACGAAGAGGGAGAAGCCACACCGGTGTGGAGTGAGCTACCAGGTAAAGTAATCGGATCAATACGCAGTATAAATCACGGTATTATCAATGAAATGCTTGATTTTCTGACGCAAGTAAGTGGGATTAAGGATAGAATAGGGATTATGCAGGTAGTAACCCGAGTACTGCAAGCGTTGGGTAAGTGGGCCATTGAAGACGATGATTTATTGCAGTTATTTATAGATAAGTTACCGTTTATTTCTCTCATAGTACTGCCATATGTCGACAGTAGCGAGCTATCAGTGAGTGACGCCTTAGTCACAATAGTACAGCATGTGTTGGTTATTGTAGAGAGATATAACGCAGAGGAGGATACGGAAGCGCTGCATGGTAGAGACCACATATGTAGTACTGACAAGTTGTTCCCGCTTTTAATACAGACATTGTATTACCATATGAATACCAGCAGGACTGAGCTGTTGCTGCCGACGCTAGAAGCATTGATAGTACTTATCAACTGGAAGCTCGCGGACTTGAAGGTATTCACTCACTCTTACTTACTCACTCACTCTTACTTACTCACCCTCCTATACACAGGTATTGCTGCGCAGCAAAGACTGCCATGAAAGCCTTGATACGGTGATTTACCAAGTGTTCTCTAAGGGTTGCAGCACTTCCATCTCCTTCACTAGCATGACAAGAGTAGTGACTGACTATGTAAGCAGTCATGAATGGAGTAGTAACGACGCAATGAACGAGGTGTTATACATGTCGCAACAGCTTATAGATCTTGTTAGTCAAATATTGTAATTAACAAAAAAAAAAATACAACAAGAAATCTACCCACTAATTGGTACTGAAGAGCAACGGCGCTTGGTCGCTTGAATCTTTTACTTCTAACTTGTAACGGCGCATGATGTAGAAGATTACACACGCCAACACGGTGGTTAACGCCACGAAAATTCCAATCACAATATTGCGATCCATGATTTTACGGTCACTATAAGTAAGTGAGTGAGTGAGTGAGTGAGTGAGTGAGTGAGTGAGTAAGTGAGTAAGTAAGTGAGTGAGTGAGTGAGTATATGTGTACCTATCATCATCATTGTTGCTGTTACTGTTACTATAGACATCATCACTGGAGCCTGCCCCATAGTCACTTATGCCAGTGAGTTTAGACAAAATTTCAAGTGCAGCAGCAGGATTATCAGTAGGAACCATGTGACCAGCACCTCGAACAGTCATGAATTTAAATGAACCAGTACCTGCACCTGAGTAAGTAAGTAAGTAAGTAAGTAAGTAAGTAAGTAAGTAAGTAAGTAAGTAAGTGAGTGAGTGAGTGAGTGATTGACGATACCTACTCCTGACACATCATAGACCACTTCATAACCACCGACTTGAGTGGTGTTATCAGCAGCTACAAATGCCCATGGCTTCCATGGATGCTCCACTGGATATCCCATTCCTTCTGTCCATGCTTGGTTATCAGTGTATGGCACACATGCATCCCTAAGAGTGAGTAAGTGAGTGAGTGAGTGAGTAAGTGAGTGAGTGAGTGAGTACCAGTCTCCATTATAGACGACGACTTTCAATCTCTCAACCAAGTAAGGGTAAGTGTTCTTAGGTAAGTTAGTTCTGGTTTCTGTATATCCAAAACCTGGCGCATCGCTGCAAACACCCCAACAAAAGCTGATAGGTTCCACATGGATCGCTTTCTGCACCTTGTAGTCATTCAAATAATTCGACGCTGTGAGTGAGTAAGTAAGTGAGTGAGTGAGTGAGTGAGTGAGTAAGTGAGTGAATGAGTGAGTGAGTGATTGAGTGATACCTAATGTGCTGTCGATGCAGCCATAGGGACCATATTGCACTGGGAAGTTAGGATAGACGAAGTAATCATCATCGTCATCGTGTGGCGTGGAAAGCTTTCGTTGTGGAGTGCGACTTTTACGATTATTGCGATAATAAGAGTGCTTTATATGTCCTGCTTTAGACTTCTGGTATCCTTTTTCCTCTTGCACTAAGGCTAAGGTGCCTATATAAGTAAGTAAGTTAGTGAGTGAGTGAGTGGGCGAGTAAATAAGTGAGTGCGTGTGAGTGATACCTTCAACACTAGCGCCAACACCACTCTCCATCTGTCGTAGATGGGCACTGGATGCCACACTATTATCATCATCACCACTCCAATTTCCTGCTTCAGTACATGTGGTTTGAACTGTGCATTCACCGTAAATATTGTAGACATTAATCCAACCAAGTAATTCAGCGCCTGCATCAACAGCGGCAATGCACTCATCAGATAGAGCCTGTTCCACGGTCACTGTGTTGTTGCTAACAAGTGAGAGAGTGAGTAGGTGAGTGAGTAGGTACGTAAGAGAGCGAGTGAGTGAGTAAGTAAGTGAGTGAGTGAGTGAGTGAGTGAGTGAGTGAGTGAGTGAGTGAGTACCATTTACTCCAATCACAGAAAGTAGAGATATTGACTTTTAAATCAGGTGGGAAAAATGCTTGATTGGCAAGAAATTGTGTTTCATAGTAATAACCATCGCATGTTTCACTGTCATAGTATCCGCATATTCCAGTCTCACTTCCAGTGCAGCCGTTACCAACTGCAATTCCTGTTAATGTCGCACCGGTGTAAGTACCATGATCTGTTGCATTCAATATGGCTTCCGCGAGTGTAGGAACATATATACCTGCACAAGAAGGTGAGTGAGTGAGTAAGTAAGTAAGGCGAATGAGTGTGTTACCGGCATAGGACTCTCCACTAATGTAAAATTCATTGCCTTTATATTCTGGAAACTTGGCAAAAAACGCCTCAACAGCTTGCACATTACGTAACGCAGTATTGTCATCGTTATTATCATTGATATTAACAGTACTATGAGTGAGGGAATGAGTAAGTGAGTAAGTAAGTAAGTGAATGAGTGAGTACCTGTCACCATAAGAGAAACCAACACCAACTGGTTGCTCAATAAATACCATATTTGCAATTCTATTCCATCTATACTCTCTAGTTTTCAATGCAACACCATGAACAGCATATGACTCAGTTGATTCGATGAGTTCAAAAGGTCCTTGTTCATAGAAGAATCCATCAAGTGATGAGCATCCTGAATGAGTAGAGTAAGTGAGTGATTAATGAGAGATTTATAATTGTTATTGAGTTACCTGGTCCTCCGTTAAACCAAATAGTTGTCGGAGCTGTAGCAGGATTTAATTCTGATTCAACAAACCAATAATGTAAATGAATCGTGTTGTCTTCAATATCTAACTATAGTGAGTGAATGAGAGTATTATTCTGTGATTCAACGCATTACATGCGTAAATAATGAATGAATGAGTACATAACCAGAATATTGCTTCGATGGAAGTGCAACATTTGTAGGCCATCCAGGTAAATTAGTAATTTCATCTTCAGTTGCCGCAGCAATAGTAACATGTAATTTACTTACGAATGCCAAAAGAACTAGTAAAAAACACAACATTTTCACAGTTTAACAATGATTGGCGTTCTCCAAAATATCTTCTCATATCTTTCAGCGGGGACTTACGCCCATGGACCGGTCCGCATTTTGAGTTGAGTTTGAACAAAGAGAAAGTAAGAATAAAAAGAAGTTCAAGTGTGCAATTAAATGCCACTCACAACCACTTTATTTAGGTATCTTAGTTAGTTAAAATTAAACTAATTTCGACATCGCGACCTGGGCCGGGCGGTCTGTCAGCGATCGCATTGCCTCGCCTTCGAACAGTTAGAAGAAAATTCAAATATAAAAGTATGGACGTTTCCTTTACCAAGAGGCCATTAGTATGCATTGTGTGTATGGACACCTTTGATAGTGCTTTGTTGACAGGTTTCACTCGCTAATCTTACCAGTAATTACTTATTTATCAGGGAAACTTAAGTTTCTCTTTTGAAATACAATTGCTTCTTTCTTTGCTTTGCTCTCTTACTTACATGTTTTATTTACTCACTCATACATAGGTAGCTCGCAAACGCTTAAATGTGGTATATTATGCCACACAGATCATTTCGTCTGCACGGGATGCATGAATTCGTATCTGACTGAGAATGTATTCCCAGGTTTACTTATTTACTTATTCATTTACTTGCTTCTTTAATCTTACTTTGCATGCTTATTAAACCAGTAATATTCAAATTACGTGAATTACGAGGTGCAGTGAAATGCCCTGCTGAAAGTTGCAAGTGTTTATATAATAGTGTTGAATTATATAATATTATTTCAATTCCTCAACGAACACGTTATTTGTCAATATTATCAAGTTCATTATGTGATGCTGATGCTTCAGGTTATTCCTTTACTTGCTTATCCATTTATTCACTTACTTACTGACTCATTCATTTATAGCTTTAGATAAATCTAAGTCTTCATTATTTTATTTGAAAGCAGCATTATTAGGTAACTGCCTCAAACGTACTTACTTACTCACTCACTCACTTGATTACTTACTTAGATGTAATGACTTTGCGTTGTCCTACATGCAAGACACCTGTTGATCCCAATCCTGATGCATGTAGTGCTGTAATGTGTTTAAATTGTGGTGGACATTATTGTAATTATTGTTTTATGGCGTTTGCAACAGGAAAGCAAGAAGATAGAGCTAATTGTCATAAGCATGTCTCAACACATAGGTAACCCACTCACTCACTCACGCACTCACTGACTCACTGACTCACTGACTCACTTACTCACTCACTTCTTAATAGTATCAACGAGCGACCAGAAGGTAGGGATGCATTTTTACCTAATGAAGTAGTAGAAATTGGTCAAAAAATCCACCAAAGAATTCAGTTAGAAAAATGTGTTTCTCTTGCAATGTGTTCTGCGGAATATGGTATCAATGGTAGACATGAAGTGGCTATCGCATTGTTGCTATGTAGTAAAGAGATTGAGGACTTAGGTATATAGCTCACTCACTCACTCAACTACTCACCTACTCACCTACTCACTCACTCACTCACTCACTTACTTACTCACTCACTCACTTACTTATTCAAGGTATTGATATTTTATCCTTATGGAAAGCGGCAGAGAAGCGTATTACAGACCAATCAAGGGCACCAGCAAGCACAAAACCAGCTCAATCAACTCTTTCTCCTACTACTTTTGCTTCCACAGTGAATTTCAAGGATCCAACTGGTGGTGCAGGAGTAGGAGGAGGGCGCAAAGTGGTGCAATTAGCACCGCCTAATATGCATATGCAACCATTACCAGTTGGTGCTAGAAATAATGATGCTGAACATGCAGGTACGCACTCACTTACTTACTCACTGACTCACTCACTCACTGACTCACTGACTCACTGACTCACTCACTCACTCATTAGCAGGTACAAGATTTCAATTTCAAATCCAAAGGAATGGAGGTGGTAATCCTGGTAACCCCGGTAATCCTGGTAACCCTGGAATCCCTGGTAACCAACCAGCTAGAGTAGAAATAAGAAGAAAAATAATTCTACCTCCACGTGGTAACGTTTTGCAGCCTGATAATAAAACTCAGCAACAGGTACACTCACTCACTCACTCACTCACTCACTCACTCACTCACTCACTCACTCACTCACTCACTCACTCACTCACTCACTCACTCACTTACTTACCCACTCACTAACTCACTTACTTACTCGTTCTTAAAGGCCTCAGCTGTCCCCTCACCCGATGACAACAGTACTCGTGTTAGCCAAGGAGTTGAAGGTCAATCGGAATCTCCTGGTGAAAGAGAGAATGAAAGGTTAGATAGAGTACGACGGCAAGGTGCGGTGCAATTAGCAAATGCAATTATTACCTCTAATTCACAAGGTACTCACTCACTCACTCACTTACTTATTCACTTACTCACTCACTCACTCACACACACTCACTTACTTACTTACTTACTCACTCATTCACTCACTCACTCACTCACTCACTCGCTCATATAGCTGTCTATCAAATCTTATCTATGTACAAGAATTCCATCGACTTGGACTACGTGGACCACAAACATGGTCATCCATTGACGGCCCTTGCCATCTTGGCGGGTCAAGCAATGATTGCAATACAACTACTAGAACGAGGTGCATCACCATTCAAACGGAATAATAGTGGGCGTACCGTCTTGTATATTGCTACTGAGTCTGGTGTTGCCTCAGTGTTGCGTCACATTATTAAGATGCATCCGGAGTTGGATTTAAATCAGCCGGTAACGTCGGAGATACAAAGATATTGTTGCATTCATGTTAGTAGCACTCACTCACTCACTCACTCTTACCCACTTACTTACTTACTCACGCGTGTAGGTGGCTGCTAGATACAACCATGGCCATATTATCCGTGGTTTAGCAAAATTAGGTGCTGATTTGAATATTGAAGAGAACGAACACGGCTACACTCCACTGACACTCGCACTGGTACTCGGTCATGAATGGGCTGCTATCGAGCTATTAAAAGCAGGTACTCACTCACTCACTCACTCACTCACTCACTCACTCACTCACTCACTCACTGACTGACTTACTTACTCACTCACTCACTGACTGACTTACTCACTCACTCACTCACTCACTCCTTCTACTAGGTGCAAAAGTCCGTGTTGCCGCGCGTAACGGTCGCACCCCCATGTTTGTAGCAGCAGAAAAAGGTTTGAGTGAAGTAATAAAAATCATGATTCACGAGTGCGGTGTCGACATCAACGAGCCAGTAGTCCTTCCTTCTGGCTTGCGACTGTTACACGTCGCCGCGTTCCATAAACAACCACAAATTGTTTCATTATTAATAAGTTTAGGTGCAAATATTGATGTATTAGATGATGAAGGTGGGTATAATCCCTTGACAATGGCTATCATCGGTACCAATATTGCAGCAGCACTTGAACTTATTAATGCAGGTGCAGACTTGAGTATAGTTAGTCAAGCTGGTAGATCACCGATGTATGTGGCAATAGAGAAAGGATTGACGGAAGTTGTACGAGTATTAGTGCAGAAAAGAAAAATTGATATAAATGCATCGACAACAAGAGAAGCGAGGTACTTACTCACTCACGCACTATTACTCACTTACTTACTTACTCACTTACTTACTTACTCACTCACTTACTCACTTACTCACTCACTCTTACTCACTCTCTCTTACTCACTCACTCTTACTCACTCATTTACTCGCTTACTCACTTACTCACTCACTTACTCACTCACTCACTCACTTACTCACTTACTCACCTACCTAGTGCTGCTAAGCCATTGCATGTGGCAATCTTGCACAATCAAAGCCATCTTATCCCGGTGCTCATTGAGTTAGGTGCTGACGTTAACGCTGTCGATGAAGAAAAGCTGTGTAATCCCGTGATAATGACAGCAATTTTACAGGATGAGTGGGGTATGCGGCAGCTAATCAATGCAGGAGCAGATGTACATAAGCTATCACGTGAAGGCAGATCAGCTATGTATATAGCCGTTGAGAAAGGTCATTCTGGTATAATTCGTTTATTAGTTGAAAGATGTGGTGTTGATGTGAATGCCGTGACAACCATGGAGAATCACCGAGGATCGCCGTTGCATATCGCGGCTATGTTTGACAACATCCACACCGCGTGTCAGCTCATCAAACTTGGTGCTGATATTTACAAGTATGATGCGTTGAACCGGCGTCCTATTGATGTAGCAAGAGAAGCCTCGTCTTATGGGGTGTTGTACATGCTAGCAAGTCACATGAATAGTATCAATCCGCGGGAACCAATTACATTGCGGGATAATACGGATATTGTGTTGAATTCAATGATGGTTCAAGATGAAGGATATAACAGTGATGATGATGCGTTCGGGATAGGTCAAGGCTCTCTTACTTACTTACTTACTCACTCACGTACTCACTCACTTGCTCACTCACTCACTCACTCACTCACTCACTCAATTACTCACTTACTCACTCACTTACTTACTCTTTCATTAGGTGGTTTGAAGTATGATATATGGCCAAGGAGTGCAGGAGCAAATGTTGAGGATGGAGAGATGCCGTCGTTGACATCCACAGCTAAAATGGATACAACTGAATCTGACACCGAAGAAGTAGGTGTAGCAACAGCCACAACAACAGCAACAACAGCAGCAGTAGTAGCAACAGGTGACATGGATATTAGGTAATGCTTACTACATCAAGTCACTCACTCACTCACTCACTCACTTACTCACTCACTTACTAGTACACCACAACGAGGCAACGGTACTAATGAGCGAAGGGCCTTCGGTTTCACTGCTGGTTTCCTTTTGAATAACAATAACGTTAGAAGAGAAGCCAACGAGGCAAAGAAGAAAGTAAACAATGAATCACCCGCGAAGAAAGATGGCAGTAACTAGCTAGCTAGTAAGTACGTGAGTGAGTGAGTAATTGATTGAGTAAGGTGAGTGAGTGAGTGAGTGAGGGAGTGAGTGAGTAAGTGAGTGAAAGAGTGAGTAGTGAGAGGGTGGAATAAAGATGAGATTGTTAATGTAAATCATGTAATAATTTATTTTCTGCACGTATAAATTCTGTTGCTTTTCTGAGTCGACATTTACTCACTGTGTGGGCACCTCTCTTTTATACTATCTCCAAAAGAGTCGGCGCCGACGTTGTGCCGCCTTGCCATCATCCAGCACTGAATTGATGAGTGAAAAGAGAAGTGAGAAGAGGATTCTTATTACTATGTATATTAATTGACAAGTATGACACTAACACTACTACTACTAACACTACTACATGTGCTCGCTACAGTCTCTTAGATGTAGCACATAATGTGTAGCAGCAGAAACATGTCACACAAAACCTTCTTGCTACTCGTCGTCAGAGCGGAATCCACACGCTGTATAACTACCGGAGTCTGTATAACTGGTCCTCCTGCATTTGCTGCTGATGATGATACTAGTGATGGCGACGATGACGGTAAGTAGTTACTTCCTAATAGCACCAGCATCAGAGCCTTTCTGTGATCCCAGTTGCGGTTCCGACGGAGTTGATTCTCGATTAACTCAACTATCTCAACGTGATTATGGCGCTTTGCAAGCATTAATGCATTCTTCCCTTGATTATTCCGCAGATCCAGGTTACAATTATGAGCTAGTAACAAGTCGACAATATCGTTGTTACCCTTATCAACAGCACACAACAACGCAGTCTTACCAAGATTACTCTGCAAATCTAAACGACACTTATGAGCTAGTAATGTATCAACAACATCCTCGTGATCTTTAACAGCAGCCAACATCAATGCCGTGGAACCTTGATTACTCTGCACATCTGGGTTACAATCATGAGCTAATAATGAGTCAACAATATCGTTGTAGCCATTGTCCGAGGCAATCATCAATGCGGTCCAACCGTCATTACCTTGCACTTCTACATTACAATTACGAGCTAATAACGCCTCGACAATATCCTTGTGACCCTTGTCAGCGGCATATATCAAGGCCGTCAAACCATTATTATTCTGCACATCTAGCTTACAATTATGAGCCACTAACACATCAACCATATCCTTGCGACCCTTGTAAACAGCCCACATCAGTGCTGTCCAGCCATCAATATCCTGCAAATCAAGGTTACACTTGTGAGCTAAGAATGCGTCGACAACGTCCTTGTGACCACCATCAGCAGCATACATAAATGCAGTGCAACCATTATTACTCTGCAAATCCAGCTTACACTTGTGAGCTATTAACGCATCGACAATGTCCTTATGACCATTAATCGACGCAATCATCACTGCAGTTAACCCTTTTTTATCTTGCAGATCCACACTACAATTATGAGCTAGTAAGACTTCGACGACGTCCTTGTGGCCATTAGCAGCAGCAATCATCAACGTGGTTGCACCATTATTATCTCTTAAATCCAGATTACACTTATAACTAATCAGTACGTCGACAACATGTCTGTGATTACGATCAGCAGCAAGCATCAATACGGTGTAACCTCCATAATAATCTTGCAAATCCAGCTTACAATTATGAGCTAATAGCGCGCCGACAGCATGTATGTGACCTTTCTCGGCAGCACACATTAACGCAGTCCAGCCTTCATTACTCTGCAAATCCAGCTTACAATTATGAGCTAATAACGCGTCGACTATGTACTTCTTACCCGTACCAGCAGCATACATTAATGCATTCCAGCCTTCATTATTTTGCAAATCTAGATTACAATTATGAGCTACTAAAGCACCGAAGACGTACTTATGACCATTAGCAGCAGCAATCATCAAAGCAGTATCACCATCATTATCTTGCACATCCACATGACAATTACGAGCTAGTAACACATCTACAATATCTTTGTGACCCTCAATAGCAGCCCGCATCAAAGCTGTCCGACCATCATTACCCTGCAATTCTGCATTACACTTATGTGCTAATAATGCAACGACAACATACGTGTGACAATTTGCAACAGCCAGCATCAATGCTGTTTCACCTCTATCATTCTGCAAATCCGCGTTACACTTATGTGCTAATAACGCAACGACCACATACGCGTGACGATTAACAGTAGCCAACATCAAAGCAGTTTCACCTCTATCATTCTGTAAATCCAGCTTACAATTATGAGCTAACAATGCATCGACAACATCTTTGTGACCTTTAGCAGCAGCTAACATCAATGCAGTTTCACCACCTGTATCTCTTTGACAGTCAACATCACACAACTGCTTCTGTAGACTCTCCTTCAACACCTCCAATAACCCATACTCTGCTGCATCAAGAAACGCATCCTTGTAAATATTATTGATCATCAAATTACTTCTCTTCATTCCACAGAATTGTATTCTTCCGTATTCTTCAATCTCTCTAACATCACCAAAAGAATGTACTACCTTGTTCTATTGACTTCCGAACAATATTCTTCCTCTTATATGACTTCTGTTTGCTTTTCCTTCCTTGTTTCTTCCGTTCTATTTTCTTTGAGTTTTGAATTTTCCAGAATTTTTTTGAGCGACTCTCTCATCACCTAACCTGAACTGGGACCTGCAGTAACCGGCGGATGTTGAATACGTCTTGTAACCTTACAATCTGTGCACTTGCCGTCTAACTTACGAAGACTACAAAGCTAGACAGTAGAACTAATATTGACATCATCCAGTAATGAGTAGATGTGTAATGCGACAAGTGAGAGAAGTAAGCAGAGAAGAGAGAACTAATTCATATTGCTATGTACATTATTATCATTGACAACAATACCAACAATACTACTACACTGTCGCTACAGACCCCAGCTAGATGTAGCGCATGATGTGATGCACGAGAAACATATTACACAAAACCTTCTCGCCGCTACTCGTCATTAGAGCGGCATCTACACGCTGTTTTATTACTGGGGTCTTCACTACTCGCCTCCCAACTCTTCCTTTTCCTTTTCCTTTTGCTGCTGTTGGATATGTTAATGACGACGACGACGGTAGTAAGTAGTTTCTCCTTGCCAGTACCAGCATCAGATCCCTCCTGCGATCCCAGTTGCGGTTCCGATACAGTTGATTCTCGATTAACTCAACTATCTCATCATCATCACGGCGCTTCGCAATACCTAATGCAGTCCTACCTTTATTATTCCGCAGATCCAGGTTACATTTATGAGCTAATAATACCTCAACTATACCCATGTGTCCCTTATCAGCAGCCTTCATCACTGCAGTAAAACCATTTTTGTCTCGCAAATCTAGATTGCACTTCTTACCTATCAACGCATCGACTATGTCCTTGTGACCGTTTTCAGCAGCATACATTAACGCAGTCCAACGCCTATTATTCTATGAATCCAGCATACAATAATGAGCTAACAACGCATCGACAATGTCCTTGTGACCCCTATAAGCAGCAATCATCACTGCAGTAAAACCATTTTTGTCTCGCAAATCTAGATTGCACTTCTTACCTATCAACATGTCGACTATGTCATTGTGACCATCTACAGCAGCATACATTAACGCAGTCCAACGCCTATTATTCTGTGAATCCAGCTTACAATTATGAGTCAACAATGCATCGACTATGTCCTTGTGACCCTTATAAGCAGCAATCATCACTGCAGTCCAACCATCATTACTCTGTACATCCAGCTTACAATAATGAGCTAATAACGCATCAGCAATTTTACTGTGGCCGTTAGCAGCAGCACGCATCAATGCAGTATAACCCTCACTATCTCGCAAATCAAGACTACAATGTTGACGGATCAAAATATCGACAACATAACTTTGACCCTTCCAAACAGCCTTCGTCAATGCCGTCTCACCGCTATTATTCTGCAAATCCACATTACAATTATGAGCTACCAACATATCGATAATATCCCAGTGGAACCTATCAACAGCCTTCATCAGTGCAGTTACACCATTATTACTCTGCAAGTCCAGGTCACAATTATGAGCTACTAACATGTTGACTATATTCTTGTTGCCCCTTTCAACAGCCTTCATCAATGCAGTTTCACCTTCATTATTCTGCAAATCCAGAGCACAATTATAAGCTACTAACGCATGAATAATCTCCTTGTGACCCTTCTCAGCAGCAAGTAGTAATGCAGCCCGACCTTTATTACACTGCAAATTCAGATCACAATTATGTGCTATTAGTGTATCGACAATTTTCTTGTAACCCTTATTAGCAGCCATCATCAAGGCAGTCCAACCTCTATTATTCTGCAAATCTGGATTAAATTTATGAGCTAATAACGAGTAGACAACATCCTTGTAACCCTTACAAATAGCTATCATCAATGCAGTCCAACCTCTATTATTCTGCAGATCTGGATTAAATTTATGAGCTAATAATGAGTAGACAACATCCTTATAACCCTTACAAATAGCTATCATCAATGCAGTCGAACCGTCCTCATTCTGCAAATCCAGGTTACAATTATGAGCTAGTAACGAGTAAACAACATCCTTATAACCCTTATGAATAGCTATCATCAATGCAGTTTCACCTTGATTATTCTGCAAATCCGGATTATTACTATTTTGAGCTACTAACATCTCCACAATCTCCTTCTGGTCCATACTCATAGCTAGCATCAATGCAGTCGAACCATTAACATTCTGTGCATTCAGATCACAATTATGGCTAATCAATACGTTGGCAATATCCGTGCGACAATCATCAACAGCAAGGTGTAATGCAGTCGAACCATTATTATTCTGCAAATCCACATTACAATTGTGAGCTAATAACGCCTCCACAATATCCTTGTTGCCGATAGAAGTAGCACACATCAAAGCAGTCCAACCATTATCATTCTGCACATCTAGCTTACAATTACGAGCTAATAACATGTCAACAATATTTTTGTGTCTTTTATCAGCAGCATACATTAGCGCAGTCCAACCATTATTATTCTGCAAATCAAGATTACAATTACGAGCTAATAACATGTCAACAATATCCTTATTACCATTAATAGCAGCCCACATCAATGGTGTCAAACCATACTTATTCTTCAAATCCAAATTGCAATTATGATCTAATAACTCCTCAACAATATCATTGTGACCGTTATCAGCAGCCCGTATCAACGCAGTCCAACCTTCATTAGTCTGCAAATCTAGCTTACACTTATGAGCTAATAACATATCGACAACATGTCTGTGACCATTATCAGCAGCCCACATCAATGCGGTCCAACCTTCATTATCCTGCAGATCCAGATTACAATTATGAGCTAACAATGCGTTGACAGAATCTTTGTGACCATTATCAGCAGCCCACATCAATGCAGTCCAACCTTCATCATTCTGACAGTCTATATCACACAACTGCTTCTGCAGACTCTCCCTCAACACCTCAATCAACCCATTCTCTGCTGCATCAAGGAACGCATTCTTGTAAATATTATTATTCGCCATATATCTTGTCTCGTTATTCTCAGTCAGACTTGCATACTTCTGTACTCTTCAATCTCTCTAAACTCACCAAAAGGGAGTACTATCTTGTTGTATCGACATCTTGCCAACCTTCTTCTTCCTTATGTGTTAGCTTTCCTTTTCCTTTAGTTTTTTGATTTTTTGATGAGCATTTTCAGCGAGGGCCGCATAGGCTCTTCTGCTTCGCCGCACTGGCGTCGTCTCTATTCTTTAGACTCTATTTCCTACTTGGCGACTTTAATGTAGTACTAATATAGTAAGTACAACGAGTGAGAAGAAAAGAGAAAAATGAATATCAATGATTATAAGTATTACTGTGTACGTTATTACAGCGACAAGACTACAGACTTCAGGCTATATGTAGCTCATGATGTGCTGCACGAGGAACGTGTCACACCACACCTTCTCACTACTCGTCGTCAGAGCGGCATCCATACGTTGTTTTATTACTGGGGTCTGCACTACTTGCCTCCTTACTCTTACTCTTCCTGTTGCCAGCACCAGCATCAAAGCCTTCCTTCGATCCCAGATGAGGTTCCGACTGAGTTGATTCTCAATAAATGCAGCTATCTCTACATGATTTTTATCTTTAGCAATCATCAATGCAGTTTTACCATCATAATTGTGTAATTTCATATTACATTTATAACGGATTAACTTCTCCACAACATCCTTGTCGCCCTTAGAAGCAGTACACATCAATGCAGTCCAACCATCAAAATTATGCATATCCAGATTACAATTATGACGGATTAGAGCATCGATGATATCTTTATGACCAGCATAAATAGCAATCATCAATGCAGTATTACCATCATCATCCTGTAAATCTTTATTACAATTATGAGCTAATAACATGTCGACAATACCCTTGCGACCATTACGAGTAGCAATCATCAAAGCAGTATTACCTCCATAACCCTGCAGATCCATATTACACTTTTTATGAGCTAATAACATCCCGACAATACTCACGTGATACTTCCGAACAGCAATCATCAATGCATTTTCACCATAACAATTCATTAAATCTGTGTTACAATTATTAGCTAATAACGCCTGGACTATGTCCTCGTGGTGCATACGAACAGCCCACATTAATGCAGTGTAACCTTTATTATCTCGCAAATCTAGATTACAATTATGTTTAGCCAACACGTTGATGATAGACTTGCGATCATAAGGGTGATCGTCAATCATATCAGTATAACAAGGAGTACCAGGATGACCAGTAGGATAATCCGCAGGTTTGCGCCAAACTTCAGAAATAGTAGGGAAAAAACCTCGATTCTCTTCCGAATGTAGATAATAATGAAGGGAGTGATATATTTCCTCAGCATCCAATCGACGAGTAAGAGCAACTAACATTAGCGCAGTTTCACCATTTTTATTTTGTATATCTAGATTAGACTTTTTAGATAATAACGCATTAATAATGTACTTTTGACCTTTAAAAGCAGCAATCATTAATGCAGTTCCACCAGTATTATCCTGTAAATCCTGATTACAATTATAACGAATCAATGTTTTCACAACAGCAGTACGACTATAACGAACAGCAATCATAAATGCAGTTTCACCATTACTATCACGTAAATCCATATTACATTTATGAGTTGATAACAGATCAACTATATCATCGTTTCCACTACGAGCAGCTAGCATCAATGCAGTGCTTCCGTAATTATTTTGTAAATTCAGATTACAATTATGATTAATTAAAATATCAACAATATCTATGTGACCCTCAAGAGTAGCCAGCATCAATGCTGTTTGACCATATTTATTCTGATAGTCAATATTACAAAATTTCTTCAATAGACACTCCATCACTACTTCTATCTGCCCATTATTTGCCGCAACAAGGAATTTACCCTCCTTCTCTTTTTTATTAACAACATTTATCTCTGTAGTAGTATCCTCCAATAACATGACAATCTTGTTTGAAAAAGAAAACTTCTTTCTTCAATAGGATTCCTTTTGGTCTCTGATCACGCTCTTAAGTGATGTCAATTTTTTTGGGCGAAACCCCGCCGAAACCGGTACCTCTGCTACCGGTACCGGTAAGCAACATAGCTTGTCATAAATAAGGTATTATCTTCGTTGTGGGTTTTAAAAGGAATATGGGATATATGATTATTATGTAATGTACAATAACAAAACACTACTACTTTTTAAACTATTGCTGTAGTCCCTGGTTAGATGTAACGCATGATATGCTGCACAAGGAGCATATCACACAACACTTTCTTGCTACTACTCGTCGTTAGATCCGCATCCTCGCGTTCTACTACTAGTGGGGTTTGCATTACTCTTCTTCCTCTATCTTCTGCTGCTGGTGGTGGTGACGATGACGACGGTAATAAGTAGTTACTTCCTAACAGCACCAGCATCAGAGCCTTCCTGTGGTCCCAGTTGCGATTCCGACGGAGTTGATTCTCGATTAACTCAACTATTTCGACGTGATTATGACACATACCAGAAATTGCTGCAGTACTACCGTGATTATTCTTCAAACCCAGGTTACACTTACGGCTGATTAACATCTCGACAGCATCCTTGTGGCCATTATGAGCAGCAACCATCAACGCAGTCTGACCATCACAACTCTGCAGATCCAGATGACACCCATGAGCTAATAATGTATTGAAAACATATGTATGATTCTTGCTAGCAGCTCCCATCAATGCAGTAAAACCACCACAATTCTGAAGATCCAGATTACACTTGTGAGTAATCAATGCATTGACAATATAATTGTAACCGTTATCTGCAGCAAGCATCAATGCGGTGTTTCCACCGTTATCCTGCAAATCGAGATTACAATTATACGTTAATAAGGTATCAACGATAAATTTGTTATTTATAGAAGCAGCAATCATCAACGCAGTCTGACCATTATTATTCTGCAAATCGAGATTACACTTATGAGCTACTAACACCTTGGCAATGTCCTTGCGATCAAAATTAGCAGCACACATCAATGCAGTTTCACCTTCATTAGTCTGCAAATCAAAATTACAATGATGGGCTAATAACGACTCGATAGCATCCGTGTTATTCCTACGAACAGCAATCATCAACGCAGTCCAACCTTCAATATGTCGTAAATCTAGATTACACTTATGAGCTAATAACACATCAACCATATCCTTGTAACCCTTAATAACAGCCCACATCAACGCAGTAAAACCATCATTATCTCGTAAGTCAAGATTACATTTATGAGAAATTATTACGTCCACTATATCCTTGTTGTGAATACAAACAGCCATCATTAATGCATTTTGACCAACATTATCTCTTAAATCCAGATTGCAATTATGAGAAACTAATACGTCCAGAATATCCTTGTTACAAACGCTATTACAAACAGCCAATATAAATGCAGTTTTGCCATTAATATCTCTTAAATCCAGATTGCAATTATAACTGACTAAAATATTGAAAATATCTACGCGACCCTCAAGAATAGCCAGCATCAAGGCTGTTTGACCATTCTTATCCTGACAGTCCACATGACACAGCTTCTGTCTAAGACTCTTCTGAACTAAGTCTAAATGCCCATTCTTTGCTGCATCAAGAAATAAATCCTCCTCTTCATCAAGAAGTAAATCCTCCTCTTCATCAAGAAGTAAATCCTCCTCTTCATTTCTTATCTCATTCTCCATTCTTTCAGTAGTAAACTTTTGGTAATATTAACGAGGCAACACTTCCCATTATTGTACCGACAAGGTGATGAAGTGAGTTAGACATCAGATAAGTTCCGAAAAATAGGTGTCAGAAGAAAAGAAATGAGTAAAGAGAGAGGGAATTCTTGATGATGAGTAGTATCAGTATATACACTATTACACTTAAAACATAGTACTACTAACGCTTCAATATTTGTTCGCTGCAGTCCCCAGCTAGATGTAGCGCATGATGTGCTGCAGCAGAAACAAGTCACACAACACCTTCTCGCTACTCATCACCCGAGAGGCATCCGCACGCTGTATTACTACAGGAGTCTGCACTACCCGCTCTGTATCTACTGCTGTTGCTGATGATAATAGTAGTGATGGTGACGACGGTACCAAGTAGTTACTTCCTGTCAGCACCAGCATCAGAGCCTTTCTGTGATCCCAGTTGCGGTTCCGACGGAGTTGATTCTCGATTAATACAGCTACTTCGATGCGATTATTCCTCTTCGCAATCATCAATGCAGTGTTACCTTCATTATTCTGTAAATCCAGCTTACATTTATGAGCTATTAACGCCTCGACAATAACTTTGTGGCCATAATTAGAAGCTAACATCAACGCAGTCAAACCTCCCTTATTCTGCACATCCATATTACAATTATGAGCTAGTAATGTTTTGACAACATCCTCGTGATCCTCACGAGCTGCCACCATCATTACAGTAAAACCCAACTTACACTGCAAATCCATATTACAATTATGAGCTAATAATGTTTTTACAACATCATTGTGACCCTTAAGAGCAGCCCGCATCAATGCAGTTTCACCTCCAACACCCTTAACATCCAGACTACACTTGTGAGCTAACAATGCATCTACTACATCCTTCTGGCCTTTTTCAGCAGCCATCATCAATGCAGTCAAACCCAACTTACACTGCAAATCCATATTACAATTATGGGCTAACAACAAATCTACTATATCCTTATTGCCCTTGCCAACTGAGATCATTAATGCAGTATCACCCTCATTACTTTGCACATTAAAATTACATTTATGAGCTAATAATGTATCGACAACATGTATGTGGCCATTAGTAGCAGCCATCATCAATGCAGTCCAACCTTCGTTACTCTGCAAATCCAACTTACAATTATGAGCTACTAAAGCATCGACACCGTTAGGGCCACTACCATCAGCACAAATCATTACAGCCAAACCTTGATTATCCTGCCCGTAAATATTGCCATTATAAGCTAGTAACGCGAGACAACTATATCCCTGTGGCCGTTATTAGCAGCAAACATCAATGCTGTTTCACCTCTATTACTCTGCAAATCCAGCTTACAATTATGTGCTATTAGCGTATCGACAATAACTTTGTGGCCATAATTAGCAGCTAACATCAACGCAGTCAAACCTCCCTTATTCTGCACATCCATATTACAATTATGAGCTATTAATGTTTTGACAACATCCTCGTGACCCTCCTGAGCTGCCACCATCATTGCAGTCAAACCGAACTGACACTGCAAATCAAAATTACAATTATGAATTAATAATGTTTTTACAACATCATTGTGACCCTTAAGAGCAGCACGCATCAATGCAGTTTCACCTGCAACACCCTGAACATCTGGATTACAATTATGGGCTAACAACGCATCGACTACATCCTTCTGGCCTTTTTCAGCAGCCATCATCAATGCAGTCAATCCCAACTTACACTGCAAATCCATATTACAATTATGAGCTAATAGCACATCTAATATATCCTTGTTGCCTTTTTCAGCAGCCATCATCAATGCACTTTCACCTTCATTATTCTGCACATCCAGACTACACTTGTGAGCTAATAATGTATCGACAACATGTATGTGGCCATTAGTAGCAGCCATAATTAACGCAGTATCACCTTTATTACTCTGACAGTCAATATCACACAGTTTCGTCAGTAGACTCTCATTCACGACCTCCACCAGTCCATTCGCAGCTGCATCAAGGAATTTATCATTGTGAATATTATTAATAGCCATATTTCTTGTCGTCATTCATCGGTCTTGATTACTTCCTTGTATTTAATCTCTACGAAGTTTCTAAAAAGGTTTATTGTAGTGCTGTGTCAACTTCTCACCAATCTTTGTCTGCTCTTCTTCTCTTCTTGGTTCCTTTCCATTTTCCGAACTTTCTGCGAGGGCCGCCTCATCTGTACCGGTAAGAGCAACCACTTGGTCAACTAGCTGTTACATTACATAGTCTATATGCGCTTTGCTAGACGGTGTCTTTACTATACAGTCAAGACTAGAAGCTAATCGTATTTGAGTAGTATAGTACGGCGTCCACGTTAGTCATTAATTATATTATCTAGCACTGAGTTGATGAGTGTTGCGACGAGGGAGAGAGAAGATAGAAGAGAGAGAAAGAATTATTATTAATATGTACATTACTACCATAGGTAACACTAACATTACTACTTGTAAACTGTCGCTATAGTCCCTGGCTAGATGTAGCACATGATGTGCTGCAGCAGGAACAAGTCACTCAACACCTTCTCGCTACTCGTCGTTAGAGAGGCATCCGCACGCTGTATTACCACTGGGCTCTGTACTACCCGCACTGTATCTACCACTATTGCTGCTGCTGATGATGATGATGATAATGATATTGATGACGACATTAAGTAGTTACTCCCTAATAGCATCAGCATCAGAGCCTTCCTGTGATCCCAGTTGCGATTCCGACGGAGTTGATTGTCGATTAATGCAGCTACTTCAAAGTGATTATTAATCTTCGCAAGCATCAATGCAGTTTCGCCGTTATTATTCTGCACATCTAGCTTACACTTATGAGCTACTAATGCATCAACAATATCCATGTAACCATTACGAGCAGCCCACATCAATGCTGTCATGCCTCCCTTATTCTGCAAATCCAGCTTACAATTATGAGCTAATAACACATCGACAATATCCTTGTGACCATTATTAGCAGCCAATATCAATGCTGTCCAACCTTCATTATTCTGTAAATCCAGCTTACAATTATGAGCT